>ERZ795032.393-NODE-393-length-51205-cov-6.813157_pt1 | contig 51205 bp, 58 predicted proteins | sample MGYA00375124_ERZ795032 | MGnify/ENA primary metagenome ERZ795032 (study PRJEB30167, sample SAMN05720154) | activated sludge metagenome | isolation source: Anaerobic digester | place: China | collected 2015-12-16 ...
GTGACAGAATTTCCCAATGTTACAGATAAATACTTTAAAGATAAAGGCATTAATCTGAAAGTGATTGAAGTATCAGGTTCAACGGAGATTGCCCCTTATCTCGGGGTCTCCGATTTAATATCCGACATAGTTAGTACTGGAACTACTTTAGCGATGAACAATCTAAAGCCCATATCCAAAATTATTGAATCTGAGGCAGTACTTATTGCAAACAAGGATAGCATTAACGAGAAGAGAGAGGAGATAGAACTTCTTTCTTCATCAGTTAAAAGCGTCTTGGAGGCTCAAGGTAAGAAGTACATCATGGTGAACCTCCCAACTAAATCTTTGGGCAAATTTGAAAAGGAGTTTCACGGTCTTGGAGGCCCAACAGTAATGGATGTGATCTCAAAAGAATCACTTGTTGCAGCTCACTTTGTGGTTGATGAAAAACAGGTATCAGAAACTATTCAAAAACTCAAAAAGATGGGTGGAACAGGGATTCTTATTACTTCCATAGAAAGGTTGGTGAACTAGTTGATTGAAATTTATGAAGGATCAAAGGTATTATTTGAAAAAAATAAACAGAGGAAGATTCTATTAGAAGATGATGGCTATGTCAAGTCAATTCTTTTGGATGTTGAAAAAAGAGGAGATGAAGCACTTAAAGAATACACATTGAAATTTGACGGTGTGAAAATAAATGATTTCTTAGTAACTCAAGACGAGATAGCCGAAGCCTACGATAATATAGACACTGAATTAATTGAAGCATTGGAAACTTCAGCTGAGAACATAGAGGACTTCCACAGGAGAGAAACTCCCCAGTCATTTTTATTTGAAAAGAAAGGTATCACAGCGGGGCAGATGATATTACCTATAGAAAGTGCAGGAATATATGTGCCTGGTGGCAGAGCTGCGTATCCATCTACTGTGCTCATGGCAGCAATCCCGCCTAAAATATGCGGTGTTCCAAGAATTGTTGTGGTAACGCCCCCTGGAAAGGATGGCAGATGTAACGATGCGGTACTAGTAGCATCGGATATTGCAGGTGTCGATGAGATTTACAAAGTCGGAGGTGCTCAGGCAATAGCAGCTCTATCCTATGGAACTGAATCGATAAAGCCAGTATCAAAAATAGTTGGTCCAGGAAATAGATTTGTCGCAATGGCAAAAAAACTTGTTGAAACACCAACTGAATTTCCGGCAGGCCCTAGTGAAGTAATGATAATAGCCGAAGAAAAATCAAATCCAAGATTTATAGCCTTGGACATGCTTGCCCAATCTGAACACGATCCAATGGCTTCAGCATATTTATTGACTACATCAAGGGCGCTCGCTGAAAAAGTCGTGAGAGAAATAGAAAATGAACTTAAAATACTTCCAAGAAAAGAAATACTTGAAGAATCACTCAAACGAGGCGGTATATTCATTATATCCTCTATCGATGAGGCTATAGAAATTTCAAACAGTTTTGCCCCTGAACATTTAGAGATTATGGTTAATGAACCATTCTCAGTTCTTACAAAGATTAAAAATGCTGGTTCAGTATTCTTGGGAGAGTATTCGCCTGAAGCTATGGGAGATTATGTTTCAGGAACAAATCACGTCCTTCCAACATCAGGATTTGCAAGATTTTATTCCAGCCTTTCAGTTGATGACTTTCTAAAAAAATATACATTTCAGTACGTTACAAAGAATGGACTAAAAGCTTATAGAGGTACTGTTTCAACACTTGCTAAATCAGAAGGGCTATTTGCGCACGAAAAAGCTGTTAATGTGAGGTTTGAAGAAGATGAAAAGTAAATTTGATAGGGATCTCTTAGAAAGTCTTGATCCATACTCTTCAGAAGTTTCCGTATTGGATGGGAATATAGATAGATTACACGCCAATGAACTGCCATGGAAAAACGAAGCTGTAATTTGGGCCTTACATGACAAGCTCTTATCAATGCCTTTTAACAGATATCCAGAGGTTACAAATTCGGATATAAGGAAAAAAATTGCAGATTATATTGGATTTGAAAAAGAAAATGTCTTAGTTGGAAATGGTAGTGATGAGATTATTGATACAATAGGAAAAGCATTTATTTCTCCACTTGATAAAATTTTGATACCATCTCCTACTTTTTCACTTTATTCCTCTATTGCAAGGATATATTCTGGGCTTCCAATAATAATCCCTCTCAATAATGATTATACACTCCCAGTTGAAAAAATAATCTCCGAAGCCAAAAGTTCTAAAATTGCAATTATTTGCAGCCCAAATAATCCAACTGGTGTCTTATATCTCGATGAAGAGATCAAAGCTATATTGGACACAGGGATGCTTGTAATCCTCGATGAAGCATACGCAGAATTTTCTGGCCATTCAGGATTGCACTTGTTAAATAATTATGATAATCTGATTGTCATGAAAACATTTTCAAAAGCATTTGGACTTGCAGGATTTAGAACAGGATACTGTGTGGCATCAGAAACGCTAATTGAGTCAATGAGCAAAGTCATGCTCCCATATAATCTAAATCTAATATCTATGAAAGTTGTGGAGTTGGCGATCCAACATGAAGATTTCATGAAAGACGCCGTCAGAAAAATAAAGGAAAACAGGAAATACCTTTATGGCACTATGCAAGAGATAAAGGGGATAAAACCTATTCAGTCAAGCACCAATTTCATATTATTTGAAGCAGAAAATCCTAGAGAAATATATGAAGGGCTCTTGAAAAAAGGAATTTTAATAAGATACTTTGAAAACAAAAACTACCTTAGAGTATCCATAGGAACTTACGAGGAATGTGTTAAATTTATTTCCAGTTTAAGGGAGATATTAAATGTCTGTTAAGATTGGTATCATAGATTATGGAATGGGGAATTTAAAGAGTGTGTATAAAGCTTTTAGATTTCTAAAAGTAGATCCCGTTTTTATAGATAAAGAAGAGGATTTTGATTGTGACGGTTTAATTCTCCCTGGTGTGGGGGCTTTTGAAGATGGGATGAAGAATCTCGCACCTTTCATAAAAGTATTAAAAAAAGAAGTGGAAACAAAACCCCTTTTGGGAATATGTCTGGGAATGCAGATGCTTTTTTCAGATAGCGAAGAAAACGGATTTTTCAAGGGATTAGATCTTATCCCCGGTTCAGTAAAGAAGCTTCCCGAAGGACAAAAAGTTCCACACATGGGTTGGAACAGTATAGAATTCTTAGATGATGACCCGCTCTTGATAGAAATAAAAAATGAATCTTATTTTTATTTTGTACACTCTTATGCACCTTTCTGTGGCCCTGATTACACTTTAGGCGAAACAGAGTATGGGATCAAATTCCCCTCAATAGTTGCAAAGGATTTTATCTATGGCACACAGTTTCACCCGGAGAAGAGTGGTGACCCCGGACTAAAACTTCTTAAAAATTACATAAATATAGTGGAGAGCACAATATGAAAGTTTTGCCCGCAGTTGATATCCTGAATAGAAAATGCGTTCAACTTGTCGGAGGGGACCCTGGCACCAAGATATTTGAGAATGCAGACCCAATGACAATAGCAAAAAAGTGGGCAGAGTTCTCAGATTATTTGCATTTGATTGACCTTGATGCTGCGATTTATAATACCGATACAAATAGGGACATAATAAAAAAAATCCTTTCAGAAGTTAAAGTCCCAGCCGAGGTCGGAGGCGGGATAAGAAGCATAGAAATATTTAGAGAATTAATAGGCGCTGGGGCAGATAAACTCATAATGGGAACCTCAGCAGTAAAAAATCTTGAACTTCTAAAAAAGATAAGGGATGAATTTGGAAAGGAAAGGATAGTCATAGCATTGGATGTTAAAGGAGAAGAGGTGTCAATTTCTGGTTGGACTCAAGGTTCAGGTTTAACAATATTTGATGCAATCAAAAATTTAGAGGAATACGCATCTTCTTATCTCATTACGAGCATAGGTGTTGAGGGAAGAATGAAGGGGCCAGATATAGAATTATACAAAAAGATTTTATCTCTTACCGATGTAGAAATAATTGCATCAGGTGGGATTTCATCAATTGATGATTTAATAAAGCTTGATAAAGTTGGAATAAACAAAGCTGTAGTTGGAACAGCAATTTACACTAATAAGATTGATTTAAAGAACGTAAGGGAAATTTTTGGGTGATTTGTTTTGAGAGAATCAAAGATTGAAAGAAAAACAAAGGAAACCAATATCAAGATTAAGTTGAATATAGATGGTCAGGGAAAATATAAAATTTCAACATCAAAGAAGTTCTTTGATCACATGCTTGAAACTTTTTCCAGGTACAGTCTTTTTGATATAGAGATAAAGGCAGAAGGGGATTTAACTCACCATCTTGTTGAGGATATAGGCATAGCGATGGGGATGGCATTTTCAGAGGCCATAGGCGACAAAAAAGGAATCAATAGAGTGGGCTGGGCCACCGTACCAATGGACGATAGCCTTGTCATGACATCCCTTGATATAGGGGGAAGGCACTATACAAAGTTTGATTTGAATTTCAAGTTTGATAAGATTGAAGAAGTTTCGCCTGATCTATTCTTACACTTTCTTGATTCTTTTGCTCAGAAAGTCCCATTGAATCTTTTCATAAAGGAATTTTATGGGGACGATGACCACCATAAGATGGAGGCAGTGTTCAAATCATTTGGTAAAGCACTTTTAATGGCAACTTCATTTAATGAGAGAATTGATCTTCTTTCAACTAAAGGGGTGATATAACGCACGCAAAGAGAATCATCCCTTGCCTTGATGTTGACCAGGGGAGAGTTGTAAAAGGTATAAAATTTGTAAACATCCGGGATGCTGGTGATCCTGTAGAGATGGCACAGCTCTATGACCAGAAGGGTGCTGATGAATTGGTATTTCTTGATATTACAGCTTCATCTGATAAAAGAAATATTATGGTTGATGTAGTTGAAAGGACAGGCGATGTCGTCTTTATACCATTTACAGTTGGTGGAGGATTAAGAAATATTGAAGATATAAAAGCAATATTAAGAGCGGGAGCAGACAAAGTTAGTCTCAACACCTCTGCAGTTCAAAATCCAGATCTGATAAAAGAATCTTCAAAGATGTTTGGAAGCCAGTGCATAGTTCTTGCAATAGATGCAAAGAAGAAAGGTAAAAGTTGGGAAGTTTATACCCATGGGGGAAGGACACCAACTAGTATAGATGCAGTTGAATGGGCAAAGAGAGCGGAAAATCTTGGATGTGGAGAGATATTACTTACAAGTATGGATGCAGACGGTACAAAAGATGGCTATGACATCCCTCTTACAAAGGCAATTTCTGAAGCTGTTACTGTTCCTGTCATTGCTTCGGGTGGAGCAGGGAATGCAGAACACATATGTGAAGCATTGACCAAGGGTAAGGCAGACGCTGCGCTTGCAGCTTCAATATTCCATTATGAGGAACATTCAATTAGAAAGGTAAAAGAATACCTTAGATCAAAAAATGTTTCGGTAAGATTATGAGCGATTTTAATCTAAAGTGGGACGAAAAAGGACTTATTCCTGCTATAGTTCAGGACTACAATACAAAAGAAGTTCTCATGACGGCCTACGTGAACGAGGCTTCATTGAAAAAGACGCTTGAAACTGGGAGAACTTGTTTTTGGTCAAGAAGCAGACAGAAGTTCTGGTTTAAGGGCGAATCTTCTGGCAATATCCAAATGGTCAAAGAGGTTAGATATGACTGCGATGCAGATTCTATTTTAATTCTAGTTGAACAGGTTGGTGCAGCATGTCACGAAGGGTATCCTACATGTTACTTTAGAAAACTAGATGGAAAAATAATAAGTGAAAAGTCCTTTGAAGGGGGGCTTTATGTCCTAGATGAGCTTTACAAGTTAATCGAAAAAAGGAAAAAGGAACTTCCGAGGGATTCATACACAACAAAATTACTTACTGATAAAAACCTCCTCCTTAAAAAAATCGGGGAAGAGTCAAGTGAGGTAATTATTTCATATACAGAAGAGAAGAATAGGACAGTTGAAGAAGCTTCTGACCTGATTTATCACTTATTTGTTTTATTAGTTGAAAGAGATATAAAACTTGAATCAGTATTAGAAGAATTGAAAAAGAGAAGGAAGTGAATAAATGGACTTAGGAAAAAGATGTGATTTCCATACTCATACAATATTTTCTGATGGTGAGCTTATCCCATCCGAACTTGTAAGACGTGCGAGGGCGTTAGACCACAAAGCAATTGCTTTAACAGATCATGTTGATGCTTCAAATATTGAATTAATTGTTCCTAGCCTTGCTAGAGTTTCTGAGGAATTGAATCAATACTGGGATATAACTGTAATCCCTGGTGTTGAGATTACTCACGTTCCTCCTGAGACAATTAAAAAACTAGCAGTCAAGGCAAAAAAACTCGGTGCAAAAATAGTCGTTGTTCACGGAGAAACGCCTGTAGAGCCCGTGATGCCGGGTACAAATAGAAGTGCAATTGAGAGCGGTGAAGTCGATATACTCGCTCACCCCGGAATAATTGAAGAAAAAGATGCAAAACTTGCAAACAAATCAGATATATTCCTTGAGATAACTGCTAGAGGTGGCCACAATATTGGAAATGGGAGAGTTGCTTCGCTAGGTGAGAAATTCATTTTAGATACAGATACACACTCACCGAGTAATCTAATCACCCAGGACTTTGCTTATAGGGTAGCTTTAGGTGCAGGGCTTAAAGAAGAATCTGCAATAAATGTGATTAAGGAAAATCCTAAAATATTACTTGAAAAGATTTTGTAAAAAATTAAATAGGCAGAGTTTTCATTCTTGCCCTTTTCTATTCTTACATCTTTTTTATAATTGAAGATTTAGTCCCAAGCAGATATCCACCTAAACCAGTTAACCACATGACGATTGGATATGCAATCCACCTTTCCGTTCCGCCGTCTCCTAATATTGGAATAAAAAAATTGGCAAAGAAAAGACAAATGAGTGCAATTATCCCAAAACATATGGATATATATCGAAATGGAGAATCCAATATTTTTGAAGAAGTAATAGCAGCAATCCCCCCAAAAATGAAAGTTATCAGTGCAGATAGCGGGTGTAATACTTCAACGTTTCCAGGGAACAATCCAACACATAATACGCCAAGGCCAAATAGCGCAAAGGGTATGTTGAAAAGAAGTTTTCTATAAGCTAAAAAAATACAATAAGCGCCTATCAAAACCATGATGCCTGTTACAATCATTGTTGAATTAAAAATAGTTGCTGACGGTTGCATAATTATGCTGTTTGGTGGCCGAGTTGCACCTAAATCACTTATTTCGCTGTTTGAGGTTGTGTAACCTGATGGATAGAAAGCTTCAGCAGTAATTATCCCCATTATAGAAATAACACCTGCAAGAAATAGCAAAGTACCTGCAATCATATGGGGATTCTTTCTGAATATATCTAAAATTACCATTAAAATCATCTCCTTTTCTATAGTTTTATTCGTCGGAGATTAATGGAGTTTATAATATTTGCCGTTCTTTGTCATTGTAAGTTGAATCTTAGATCACATATCACTGCAAAACTTTTATAAGTAAATTTTTAAATTCTAAGATTATGGACATAGGGCAATTTGTCATAAACGTTGTAGAGGCCATACTCTCATTTAGCGAATTCATAGCAGAAGAGATATCCGCTTTGACAAATGGTTTTCTTCCAGAAGGTGCTGTAAACGAAATAGGGATATTAATCCTTTTAGTCCTATTAAGATTGGGATTTGACTATGCCAAAAAAATATTAGAAATTTTAATTGTAATTTTTATTGTATACATAGTAATCCAACTTCTACCTTCTATTATCAATTCAATAGGGTAGCGTTAAGAAAAATGCAGCGTAAGATATTTATTGAAACTTATGGCTGTACCCAGAACAAGGGTGACAGCGAGATACTTAAATATCTCTTGAAAGATTTTCTTGTAGAATCTATCGATGATGCAGATACTGTAATTGTTAATACGTGCGGAGTAAAAGGACAGACTGAAAGAAAGATTGCACTAAGAATCTCCTCTTTGCTTGAGAATAAGCGGGTCATAGTCTCAGGGTGTCTCCCAAAAATTAATCTTGGGGCTATTGATGAAAGAGTTTCTGGGATTATAGGAACAAATGATTTGGATAGGATAGTTGAAGTTGTCATTTCCAAAGAGAAAATGATTCTTATTTCTGATGACAACAGAAGACTTGGACCAAAAACTGCTTTCAAGAAGATCCGGGATAATTCTGCATCTGCTATTGTGCAGATATCAGAAGGTTGTGCAGGTGGATGCAGTTTTTGCTGTACTAGATTTGCAAGAGGTAGTGTGCACAGCTTTCCGATTGGAGAAATAGTAAAAGAAGTAAAAGACGCTCTTTCAAATGGATACAAAGAGATACTTTTCACATCACAAGATACAGCCGTATATGGCCTAGACACAGGAGATACTCTTATCTCACTTCTAAATAAGACATTCATGATAAATGAAAGATTCATGTTACGATTGGGGATGGCAAATCCAAATCATATAAAAACTTTTGAAAATGAATTGGTCGATTTATACAAGGATCCGCACATGTACAGATTCTTACACATACCTGTTCAGTCAGGAGATGACCAAGTTCTTTTAGATATGAATAGAGGTCACTCAGTCAGAGAGTTCTTGGATACAGTTTCACTTTTTAGAAAAAATATTAAAGACCTCTATCTATGCACCGATATAATTGTGGGATTTCCAACAGAAGACGAGTCTGCTTTTGAAAATACTTACAAACTCGTAGAAAAGATAAAGCCTGATAAGATTAATCTGACTCGTTTTTCCCCCAGACCCGGAACAGATTCAGCAAAGGTGAAACAGATAACTACCTGGATTGTAAAGGAGAGATCAAGAAGATTGAATCTTCTAAGGAAAAAGATTTCTTCTGAAATAAACCAATCCTATGTCGGAAGAAGCTTTGAAGCATTGGTTACTGAGAAAAATAAGGATGATACTTACACGGGAAGAATATATAATAATAAACCAGTTATTTTAGAGAATGCAGTAGTAGGGCAGTTCATTGATGTAGATATCGAAGATGCTACTTCAACTTACTTGATTGGAAGAAGGTGATTTATTGGATTTGAGAGAAATACAGAAAAAAGATAAAACATTTTGTGAAGAGCGTGGATGGGAAAAATTTCCTCCGTCGCTAGTCTTAATTCATCTTTATGAGGAACTATCTGAAGTGGGGGAGTACATCCTCTATAAGGATGGCTACAAAAAAGGTGGAATGGGAAATGACAAATGTGCAGATTATGAGAATCTTAAAAGAGAATTTGGCCAGATATTATCTCTTTTTATGCAACTCGCAAATTCATTCGATATAGATCTTGAATCAGCTTTTTTATCTGAATTTGAAATAATGGAAAAGAGATTCGGTAAAGATGAATGGAAAAAATATACTGATAAGTTTGTTTAGGGGGGTTTTTAAGCCCCCCTGGAGGGAAAATGGAGGAAAAAGATGAGCAACACCATTAATCAATTTATAACAATGGTGCTCATAATTATATACTATTATAGTTGCATTAGTATATAAAGCTTTCGGTAATATTGCTAATCAATAGTATAACAATGATTGTCATGAACGTTTTACTCTCTTTGGGATCGGCTGTTAAAATCGGCTTTAAAAAAGGAACGCCTCGGGTAGACCAAAAAACATGTTATTTAATGATGGAGGGAGAGTGCAATGCTGGGTGCCTTTTTTGCATTAGATCAAAAAATAAATCTAAACTTTCTAGAGTGCCTTGGTATGAGATTAACTTAGAGAAAGCTATTCCTCAAATTGAGTCTAGTTTTGAGCGTATTTGTATCCAAAGTGTTAGTTACAATAATTTTATCTTTGATTTAAAAGAAATAATCTCCAAGTTCTCTCATAAAATACCAATTTCCGCATCTCTATCGCTTAAAGAGTATGAAGAAATAGATTGTCTCTACGGGTATGTAGATAAAATAGGCATAGGTCTTGACTGTGCAACAAAGGAAATTTTTAGGAATGTTAAGCCATATTACAGCTGGGATAAGACATGGAAAGGCCTAAAGAGTGCACCAGAGATATTTGGGACCTTTAATGTAATCTGTCATCTGATTTCTGGATTAGGAGAATCTGAAGAAAACATGGTATCAATCTTCCAAAAGCTATTTGATATTGGGGTATATCCTTCACTATTTGCCTTTACACCTATAGAGGGAACAGACTTTGAAAAACTGTCTCCTCCCAAAATTTCTAGTTACAGAAGACTTCAATTAGCTCATTATCTAATTACTTCAGGCATCAAAGAGTATGAAGATTTTATATTTGAAGAAGGGAAAATAATTTACGATGAGGTAGATTTATCCAATCTAAAGCAAGATATTTTTATCACAAGAGGCTGCCCATCGTGTGACAGGCCTTTTTATAATGAATCGCCTAAAAGTTCTATTTACAATTTCCCAGAGAGGAAGATGGTTTCATTATCCAAAATGAAAAATGACATTTTAAACCATAAGATTTATTAAATATTTAAGAGAATAAAATCTGTGATATTATGGATGATACATTTAATCTAGAGGTTAAGATACCTGAATTTGTGAAACTGCTAGGCGAGGAAGGGAAAAATCAGATTTTAGAAGAAGTAAAGAAAAGAGTTGACAAGGATATTTCCAATATTGTTGTTAAAGCAGCAAGAGAAATAATGGCTGAAAAACTGGGCCTTGATACAAGAGAAAGTCCTTTTGGCCCTGTACCTACAAAAAAGCACGCCGCACCTGTTGAAGAAGATGAGCCAAAATCAGATTTAAACTGTCCAAGCTGTCAAAAGCCGCTTGAGCCTGGTGTCAAGTTTTGTAGATTCTGTGGGCAAAAGCTAGCTTAATCTTCACTAATTATAACTGCTTTTTTTATCTTTTCATAATTAACTTTTGTTTCTACACATCCATCTTTTTCGAGATTAATACCTCTCCCTGGAACTTTAAGAAATTCTAGTACAAGACTTGCTTCCCTAAGTTCGATATGGCACCCAACACCAATAATAGCTTTAGGTCGTGTAAGCTTAATTATCTTCTTGACAAATGAGCCCCCTGGTATAATGAACACTTTAATATTTTTTTCATCACAGAATTTTATTAGTTCCCCTATACCACATTTACCGCAATTCTTGCATTGAAATCCTTGTATCGAATCAAGTATTGCCGGACAGTCTCTTTTTCTAAGGCACTGAGGCAGTAGAAGAATTCTATCTTCAAATGGAATTTTCGAAAGCTCTTTGTAATTGATAAAATTGCGCATGTCATTTGAAATCATATCAATGTATCCCTTTTTCATTCCTATCTTTTCAGTTAAGATTTTCAAGGGATGATATAGGAAATCAAGAACGAACAAAACAAATCCGGGAAATAAGACTTTCTTTGTCTTTACAGAATATGAAATAAGTAATATGGCAATAGCTAGTATTAATATCACGATTATGAAGAATACTGCCAAAATTATCCCAAGAATCTCAAATACGTCTATCATTTTCGTACCTCAAATAACACCTCTTCTACGAGGTCCATATCCACATCAGTCTCTATGCATCCCGTCTTTCGCAAAAGTATCCCATATTGGGGTATTTCCTTAGAGGACAATATCCTCATCATCTCATTTAATTCAACGTGGCAAGCTACTAGCAAAACGGAAGATTTTGGGTGTTTTTTCAAAACTCTTTTTACAAAAGATCCACCAGGTGCAATGAATACTTTAATAGAATTACTGTCGCATATTTCTTTGAAATCCCCTATTTTGCATTTTCCACATTTGATACAATTAACGCCTAGTTCTGGACTCACCTGTGCTTTGCATTCTATAGATCGTAAGCAATAAGGGAAAACAACTATTCTATTTTTTATGTTCGAGGAGAAATATTCCTCTTTTAGAATTTTATTTCTAATATCAATTTCAATTTTGTCAACTATGCTCTCATCAAGATTTATTGATACAACTAATCGCTTAAGTGGATAGTAAAGTGTGTCTAAAAGAAACAAGGTTGCCCTTGGAAACAAAATCTTTTTCCTTTTCACAATACTATATACCAGAATTATGGCTATTAATAGGAGTATTCCAAAGACAATGATAATTATAACGAATACAACACCTAGTATAGAAAAAAAACTTGGAAGTTCATTCATTATAGGAGAATAAAAAATTATATTTAAAAATATAATGTATTATTCCTTTTTTCTAAAAATCTCAGGCTTTATCAGATATGTTAAGACGCCAACTAAACCCAGACCCAATATGGCCAATATGCCGAGTATTAGTATTATGGAATTCTTGTTCATCGAGATACTATCGATTGACCTTATCTTTGATTCAATAAGGCTTACCTTTTCTTGGTCTCCAAGTTCCGTATAGAGGTTTTTTGATTTGACATAATTTTCTCTAGATGTTTTGTAGTCGCCCGCTAAATAGTTTTCTTCAGCTGCTTTGTAATATCTGGCCGCTTCATCTATTCTTGCGTCGTCTCCTATAGAAACAAGCATTGATTTGAATGCATTTGCATCTCTATCTGTTGGAGAAATATCAAGTGCTGTGTTTATCGCTTCAATGGATTCCTGATAGTTTCCAAGATTATACTGGGACCTTGATATCCCGTACCATGCCCCGAATAGTTTGTCATTTATTCCATTGGCAATATTATATGTTGATAAAGATTCTTCATATTTTCCGAGTGAAAGCAATATGTCCCCCTTTAGGATTAGGGCTTCTATTCTTTCATCGTACCCTGGATCTCTATCAAGTGTATTATTAATCTCAGTTAAAGCATCTGAGTATCTTCTTTTACCCCATAATGATTTTGCTTTGATAAAATATGGTTCGTATTTTGATGGATCTAAGTCTATAGCCTTGTCACTAGACTTTATAGCTTCATCATAGTTAATATCTTTTAGATAATCCTCTGCCGCCAAAACCAATTCAGAGTAAGTCAATTCTTTTTCTTCAGGAGTAGAACCCGATTCGCTTTCAGAAAGATAGTCAAATAAGTTTGAGATGAGTCTTAAGTGGTCATATTTAGTTATCATGTGATCTTCAAGAAAAGTTGAAGACCCCATTACTACTACTTTGCCACTTACAACATTTGATCTTGCAGCAACAATTAGGTCTGTTCCCGAGATAGGATTTAAAGGGTCTTTAGTGGGTATGCCAGATTTATCTGGGTCACTTAGATATGGCCTACTAAGGCTTTGAGGTGAACCCCTCATCAATGCTTTTGAGTTTTCAGATATAGTCAGTGAGCAGGGCAATTTCATGGCAACTTTAAATATCTCGTTTGTGACAGAATCACTAACCATATTGACAATAATCACATTTGTGGCATCATTGTCGTAGTAGTTTTGAGTATCCGTAACTAGGTCATCATTTAGTGTGATTCCCATGTTAATGCTCAGTTGGTTCAATACATCTCTCGTATTTTTAGTATCAAGAGAGCTACCTCCTCTACCAACTAATAAAAGACTGCCTCCATCTTTAACAAATTTTTCAATAGCAAATATCTCTTGCTGGGTAAAATTTGATTTAGGAACAATAATAAGAAGGATATCATAGTTTTTCAGAGTATTTTCTGTTATAGGAACTTTATTTTCAGTTAAGGTGAATCCTTTACTTGAAAGTTGGCCAATAAACATGTTATAACCAGCTGTAAAGTTTATTGGCTCGTCATGAGCCACATCAATTAGAATTCTTTTCTTTGATTCTGCGTTAACATTAAATGGCAAGCTAAATACGATTAACGCAATCATACATAAAACAAATACTTTCTTCATGGAGACTCCCTATAAAGCATGATTTAAAAACATTTAAAAGTATATTGTTTTTGTAATGTGCAGGTAAATCATGTTTTATGGTGGCCTATCGAAAGCTTTAAATACCAACTATAATTATTCTGGAATGGTACGGCGACCACAGCGAGAGTGATACACCTGGACTCATCCCGAACCCAGAAGTTAAGACTCTCTGCGTCGTGATTTGTACTGCTAGTAGCGGGAACATCACAACGTCGCCGGCCTTTATATTCTTGGCTATACTAGCCGACTGATGAGAAACTATATGTTTTGAGGAATGAGGTGTTTTAATGGCAGTTTATGTTAAATTCAAAGTCCCTGAAGAGTTAGCAAACAAATCTTACGAATCTCTTGAGATGGTAAGGGACACAGGAAAGTTAAAGAAAGGTGCAAATGAAACAACAAAGGCTGTTGAGAGAGGTATTGCAAAATTAGTTTACCTTGCAGAGGATATAACCCCTGAAGAAATAATTGCGCACATACCCTTAATTTGTGATGAAAAAGAAATTCCATATATCTACGTTCCAAGAAAGGATGAACTAGGAGCAGCAATAGGTATTGATGTTTCAACAGCAGCTGTTGCAGTAATAAAAGAGGGCAAGGCTAAGGATCTTATCGATGACATCATTGTCAAGGTAAAAGAACTTAGAAAGTGATTCAATGGCCGAAATAGATAAAGGGATACCGGCAGAAGTTTTGGAGATTGTCGTTCGTACTGGCGTAACTGGTGACATATTTCAGGTAAGGGTCAAAGTACTCGATGGAATGGATAAAGACAGAGTCATCACAAGAAACCTACGAGGCCCGGTAAAAGTCGGAGACATTGTTGTTCTAAAGGAAACTGAAAGAGAAGCAAAGGAGATAAAGACGCCAAGGTGAGACCATGCCAAGAAAAGTTAGCTGTTCTTTTTGTGGAGATCCAATAGCTCCTGGAACAGGCCTTATTTTAGTGAGAAAAGATGGAGTTATCTATAACTTTTGTACTCGAAAGTGCGAAAAAAATATGGTTGGCCTGCATAGAAAGCCAAGAAAAATCAAATGGACCGAAGAGTACAGAAAAGAAAAGGCCCTTAGAACTAAAAAATAATTTTATTAATATATTTTTTTAATTGGTGTTTAGCATGAGCGAAAAAACTTTAATTATTTTAAAACCTGATACTATAATGAGGTCAAACATTGGAAATGTTTTGTCCAGAATTGAAGCAAAGGGATTGAAGATATCTGCTTTGAAGATGGAATGGATTTCTAAAGAAAAAGCTGGAACACATTACGCAGAGCACAAGGGGAAACACTTCTATGACAGTCTTATTAGCTACATTACTTCATGCCCAGTTGTTCTTGGAGTCATTGAAGGAGACGATGCCATAACAGTGATAAGGACTTTATGTGGTGCAACAGATCCTCACAAAGCAGCTCCTGGAAGCATAAGGGGAGACTTTGGATACAAAAAAGGAAATGATATATTGAATGTAATCCATGCCTCCGATTCTCCAGAGAGTGCAAAGAGAGAAATTTCATTATTCTTCAAAGATCAAGAAGTTTTTAATTACAATAAATAATAGATCGTTGTTTAAATGATAAGGCAGCCGATTATCTCTGTTTTAGGGCATGTAGACCATGGGAAGACATCTCTTTTAGATTATATTAGAGGTACTGCCGTTGCTTCAAGAGAGGCAGGCGGAATTACTCAGCATATAGGTGCTACAGAGGTGCCCATTGACACAGTGAAGGCCATTTGCGGAAAAGATTTTGAAAAATGGGGCATTAAACTTCCGGGATTACTTTTTATTGACACACCCGGCCACAAAGCATTCACCAATCTTAGGTCAAGGGGCGGTTCTCTCTCCGATTTGGCTGTTTTGATAGTTGATATAAATGAGGGATTGCAACCCCAGACTCTAGAAAGCATAAATATCCTTAAGAATTACAAGACGCCTTTTGTAATGGCCTTAAACAAGATTGACAGGATTAATGGATTCAATGTAATTCCGAAGTCTTCTTTTGGCAACGTAATATCCAAACAGAATGAAAATGTTAAATCACTGCTCGACCAAAAGATATGGGATTTCCAGGCGAAGATGTATGAGCAGGGATTTGATTGTGATTTATACAATAAAATTTCAGATTATACTAAAAAGATTGCAATGGTGCCTATATCGGCTAAAACTGGTATGGGTGTATCTGACCTTCTTCTCCTTATAGCGGGTCTTTCTCAGAAATTTTTGAAAGACAAACTAGAAATTGATGAAAATGATCCCGGTAAGTGCACAATACTAGAGGTCAAGGAAGAAAAGGGGCTTGGCATGACACTTGACGTTATAGTATATGATGGAGTTGTTAAGAAAAAGGACAACATAGTTTTTGGTGGAAAAGATGGCATATATGTTACAACTGTCAGGGCTTTACTAAAGCCGAAGCCACTTGATGAGATACGAGATCCAAGGAAAAAGTTTGATTCAGTTGAATCTCAGTATGCCGCAGCCGGGATAAAAATTTCTGCACCAGATCTTGACAAAGCATTGGCAGGGGCCCCTCTTTATGTGGCCACAGATATAGAAAAAACTAAGAGCGAACTCTCAAAGGAAATTAAATCAATTAAAATTGAAAGTAATATCTCTGGTGTTGTAATAAAGACCGACACGCTTGGAAGTCTTGAAGCAATAGTGATGGAACTAAAAGAACTAGGTATTGGTATAAGAAGAGCAGATATCGGCGATGTTACAAAACAGGACATAATTGAGGCCAAATCGGTTAAGACAGACGATAAAGTCACGGCCGTTGTTTTTGCATTCAACTCAAAAGTCTTGCCTGACGCAAGAGAAGTAGCGACTAAAGAAGAAATAAAAATATTTGAAAGTGACATTATCTATAAATTAATCGAAGACTACGAGGCTTGGAAGAAAGAAGAAGTTGAAAAGGAAAAGAAAAGGAAGTTTGAAGGAATTATAAGGCCTGGAAAAATAGAACTTATGCATCATCATGTCTTTAGAGTTACCAAACCAGCAATAGTTGGAATTAAAGTATTGCGTGGGAGAATAAAAACTGACGTTTCTCTGCTAAAAGAGGATGGGAAAAACATTGGAACAGTCAAGACTCTAAAAGACAAGAATGATTTTCTAAAAGAAGCCTTACAAGGCAAAGAAATAGCATGTGCAATTGATGGTCCAACAGTTGGAAGGCAAATAAAGGAGGGGGATATGCTCTATGTAAATATCCCGCTTCCAGATTATAAAAAATTAAAGTTTGAGATTTATAATGAACTAACAGAGGATGAAAAGGAAGTCCTTGAAGAGTTTATTGTCATAAAAAGGAAGGAGGACTCCCTTTGGGGCATATAATTTTATTACCAAAAGGTTTAAATATGATTTTAAGTTATAGAAATTTGTTAACTTCTTATTATTTAAGTAATTATTTTGAGGTGATTTAGTGGAAGATGTTAAAAAAGGTACTACTACAGTAGCTATTGTATGTAAGGATGCTGTAGTGCTAGCAACAGATAGAAGAGCGTCTATGGGTTATTTAGTAGCCCACAAAAATGTAAAGAAAGTATATCAGATTGACGATTACATCGGGGCAACAGTTGCCGGGAGTGTCGGGGATATCCAGAGTTTGATTGGATCCTTAAAGGCTGAAGTAAATTTATACAAGATGAAAAACGGTACAAAGATGTCTACTAGGTCACTTGCCACGCTGACTTCACATATACTCCATGGCCAGAGATACTACCCATTGATAGCATGGCTTGTAGTAGCAGGATTTGACGATAAACCAATAGCATATTCTATAGACCCTATTGGAGGGGTTAATGAAGATAAGGCTATTTCAACTGGCTCAGGTTCACTTGTAGCATATGGTGTTCTGGAATCTATGTATAAGGAAAACATGGGCTGGGAAGAAGGTGCATTTGTTGCGATAAAGGCCATTAAGGCTGCAATAGAGAGAGACCTTGCCACTGGAAATGGCATCACAATGGCCGTTATTGATAAAGACGGCTACAGAGAGCTTTCTGATGAAGAAATTATTGGATTATCGAATCAGAATTAATTCTCTATTTTTATTTTAATTATTATTTATCTATAATTCTTAAGAAATTAGGTGAGTTCTTGTCTTCAGAGGAGATACTTAAAGAAATTAAAAACGTTGTAACGGAAAATATACCTCCAGGTGCAGTCATTACAAATATTGACTTCGAAGGTCCAGAGGTCGTTATATACACCAGAAATCCCGGGATGCTAGTTGACGACGGTGAAATAGTAAAAGAGCTAGCGAAGAACTTGAGGAAAAGGATCATTGTAAAACCTGATTCTGCTGTTCTTACTACGGAAGAAGATGCCGTAAACAAAATTAAAAATATTGTCCCAGATGAGGCTGAGATAACAGATATTACTTTTGATCCTTCAGCCTCAGAAGTAATAATCGAGGCAAAAAAACCTGGCCTTGTCATAGGTAAATCTGGGCAGACCTTAAGAGACATAACAAGGGTCGTAAGATGGGCACCTATTGTTAGGAGAAGCCCTCCTTTGCAGTCAGATACTATTAAGGCTGTCAGATCCACACTTCAGAAAGAGGCTGACGAGAGAAAAGCGATTTTAAAGAAAATCGGTCACAGGATATACAGGTCCCAGGATGTACGCTCTGAATGGATCAGAATTTCTCTTTTAGGAGGATTTAGAGAAGTAGGAAGATCATGTATTTTACTTCAGACCCCAGAGTCTAAAGTTTTATTGGACTGTGGTGTCAACGTTGCAACAAATGATCCAAAACACGCATATCCTCATTTAGACGCCCCAGAATTCAAATACCTCCTTGGCGCAAAGGAGCTCGACGCAGTTATAATAAGTCATGCGCACCTTGATCACTGCGGATTTGTTCCTTATCTATACAAATATGGGTATGAGGGCCCTGTCTATTGTACCCCTCCAACAAGAGATCTCATGACTATGTTGCAGCTTGACTATATCGATATAGCGTTTAAAGAAAATCATCCCTCGCCTTATACAAAAAAGGATGTTAAGAGTGTCATTCACCATACTATTCCTGTTGACTATAAAGAGGTAAGGGATATCTCACCAGATATCAGGATAACATTTCATAATGCAGGCCATATTCTTGGGTCGGCTATGGTTCACTTGCATGTTGGAAACGGACTCCATAATATTGTATATAGTGGCGACTTTAACTTTGAGTCATCCAAGCTATTAGAAAAGGCCAGCTTCAAGTTCCCACGTCTTGAATCGCTTATAATTGAAGCAACATACGGTGGATCCCATGATATGCAGATGCCAAGGGGAGAGGCAGAAAAGAATCTTTTGAAGATAATCTATGACACTACTTCTCAAGGCGGTAAAGTCTTAATTCCAGTACTTTCAGTTGGAAGGTCCCAAGAAATTATGCTCGTCTTAGAAGAGCTCATGGAAGGAGGAGCATTGGAAAAAATGCCAGTCTACCTTGATGGAATGATTTGGGAAGCAACTGCTATACACACTGCATACCCGGAATACCTATCCAAGGAGATAAGAGAGATGATATTCCATCAGGGAAAGAATCCATTCCTGTCCGAGACTTTTGAAAATGTAAAAACTAATGACAAAAGAAAGAGTATACTTGAAGGTCCACCATGTATTATACTTGCAACTAGCGGTATGCTTGTAGGGGGGCCATCAGTTGAATACTTTAAGGCATTAGCGGACGATGTTAGAAACTCAATAGTCTTTGTAAGCTACCAGGGCGAAGGGTCTCTTGGAAGAAAGGTCCAGAAAGGTATGACCGAACTCCCACACATGGGAACAAACGGCAAGAACGAACTGATTAACATCAGAATGAAAGTTTACACGGTTGATGGATTTTCAGGTCACACTGATAGGAATGGATTAATGGAATTTATCAAGAGACTAAATCCAAGGCCCGAAAAAATAATAACTGGCCATGGAGATCCTGCAAAATGTACCGACTTTGCAAGCACAATTTATAGAAAGTTTAGAATAGAAACTAAAGCACCATCAAATCTTGAAACAATAAGATTAAGCTAGGTGTATTATGGAATTTTATTACGCTGTATATCATCATGGGCATGAGACAATGGTCGCAGTCTGTGATGAGGATACACTTGAAAACACCTTCTGTTGCAATGAAAAAGGAATAAAACTAGATGTAAAAAAATCCTTTTATGGGAAAAATAAAGGTCAAAAAGAGGAAATATTGTGCCTAATGAAAGATGCAACTATCCTCAATCTTGTCGGTAAAGAGATTATAGATATAGCTTTGGGAGAAGGGCTCATAAGCAAAGAATGTGTTTTAGCTATAGGTGGTACTGTGCATGCCCAGAGCGTCAAGATGTGAAATCTAATTCTTTTATAAAAAGTAATTTAAACAATATCTTTTTCTTTATATTATGGAAAAGTGCTTTGTTTGTGGCAAGGAGGAGACTCTTACTGATGGCAGATGTAGAGTTTGCTACTTAAGAGAATCTTTTCAATTTTCTATACCTGGAAAGATAAAGGTACCTTACTGCAAAAGTTGTAATTCCTATTATACAAACAGGTGGAAGACCCTAGGAGATAAGATCTCCTTCATAAATGAAACACTAGAAAATAATGTTTCTTCAAATTTAGATGTCGAGTTTGTTAAAGAATTTTCTATAACAAAAAAAGATATTCAAGCTAAAGTTGAGTTATCTGAAGAAGGCAATATTACTAAAATCAGGCTTATCATAAGGCCATTTTGCGATGATTCTTCATTTGACATGGAAGCTTCAACTGAAATAATGCTTTCCGGTGAGCAGTGCAAGAGATGCTCAAGATTTTACGGTGGATATTACGAAGCAATACTCCAGATAAGAAATGATGAGAAAAAAATTGAGTTAGAAAGAGCAAATGAAATACTTGAAATTATCGACGATATATCGGATAGGCTGATTTCAAAAGATAGAATGGCTTTTATTGCAAGGGTTGAAGAACTCAAAGAGGGAATTGACATCTATATGGGATCTTTATCTGCAGCAAGAAAGATCGCAAATGAGCTAATCAAGAGATTCAGCGGTTCTATGGGGGAAGCACACAAACTCATGGGCCTTGACAGAGATTCAGGGAAAAAGATTTACAGGACAACTGTAACTGTGAGATTAAAAAATATGGCACAAAGGTATGCATTCTATCGTGGTCATTTGTATTTAATTGATATCGCAGGTGATAACTTCAAACTCACATCTCTTGAAGATGGAAGTATATTAAGTATTAAAGGAAAAGAGTTTGAAAAGGATATCAAAAAAGAGACGATGAGAATAATCGATAAGGAATTACTTGAAACTATAGACCTTTCAGTAACAGAGGTAACGCCTGAAAGATACCAGATGATGAAATTAGCAGGAGATTATGAAACCTTTTATGTTTCAAGAGATGAAGTTCATCTAAAAAGAGAATTAAAAACAGGGGATAATGTCAAAGGAGTAATCATAGACAATAGGGTCATTATTATTGAACAAGAAAGTATTATTTAAAACAATTAGGATATAAAAAGTTTCAACTCGGTCGTTATTCTTTTAAGCAATTTTTATACCTCATGCACGGCGATTCTAATGGTAAAAGATAAAGTTGTTTTGGCTTATTCTGGCGGTCTTGATACCAGCGTCATCTTGACTTGGTTGATAGATGAAGGATATGATGTCATATGTTTCATAGCTGATGTGGGGCAGGATGAAGACCTCAAGGCAGCTAAAGAAAAAGCAATAAAATGCGGAGCAACGAAGGTCTATGTTGAAGATTTGAGGACGGAGTTTGTCACAGACTTCATCTTCCAAGCATTGAAAGGAAATGCGATGTATGAAAACAGATACCTTTTAGGTACATCCCTTGCAAGGCCTTTAATTGCAAAGAAACAGATTGAAATTGCTCAAAAAGAAAAAGCAAAATATGTTGCGCACGGAGCTACAGGAAAGGGTAATGATCAGGTTAGATTTGAACTTACTTATTATGCCTTAAATCCTTCTATCCATGTAATTGCACCTTGGAAAATTCCAAAATATTTACAACAGTTCCAGGGAAGGAGCGACTTGATAAAATACGCTGAAGCAAAAGGAATACCAATTAAGGCTTCAGTTTCAAAACCTTACAGTGAAGATGGCAATCTGATGCACCTAAGCCACGAGGCGGGCATTTTAGAAGATACAATGCTTACCCCAACTGAAGACATGTTTGAGATAACAAAATCTCCAATGGATGCTCCAAATAAACAAACAGTAATAGAAATAGATTTCAAAAATGGACTTCCAATAAAAGTTACAAATAAAAATGATGGAACTGTAAAAACTAAACCTTTAGAACTTTTCCTATACTTAAATGAGCTTGCAAAAGAAAACGGTGTCGGTAGGATAGATATCGTTGAGAACAGGTTTGTTGGTATCAAGAGTAGAGGAGTATATGAAACTCCAGGCGCTACAATTTTATGGGCAGCTCACAGGGACATTGAAGGAATAGTAATGGACAGGGAAGTCATGCATATCAAACAGATACTCGAGCCAAAGTTTGCAGAGCTAATATACAACGGATTCTGGTACTCCCCAGAAATGGACTTTTTAATGGCAGCATTTAACAAGAGTCAAGAGTTTATCGACGGAAAAGTTGTAGTTGGACTATACAAGGGCAACGTAATGATGCTTGGAAGAGAGTCACCTACATCACTATACAACAAAGAACTATCAAGCATGGATGTCGAGGGTGGATTCGATCAGACCGATTCCAAGGGATTCATAAGGATAAACGCTATTAGGCTAAAAGCACACAAGGTTATCCTAAACAAGAAAACACTAGGACTAAAATAATTTTTTATTTTTTTATAATTTCATTCCTTCTTCTATGGCAATAAGCCAGTTCATGAAAGTATTAAAAGAACCTCGTAGTGCTGGTATGTCTTCTGATTCTATAGTAATTTTTAGAGAATTGCCTTCTGCTTCAATCTTAGATTTTGTCTTATAAAAAGGAGAGCTATTTTCTTCAATTCTTAGAAGCCTTTCTATGTCGTTTGCTTTTTCATGGATGTAGACAATTTCAATCTTGGCATCATTCATAATTCAATATACTCTAAAATCCTTAAAAGGTTTCTTTCACAGATAGTAATATCTGCTTCATTTTTAACCTCTTCATCTTTTGGATCAAATGCGATAGAGAGGCCTGATAAGCAAAACATAGGGATGTCGTATTTTGAATCTCCTATTGACATTATATCTTCTTTTTTAAAGTCATTTTTTTCCATAATCTTATTTATGATGATATCCTTCCTTAACAGATCAACTCTCCAGACATCCCTTCCTGTAAGATATCCTTTTTCATCATACTGAAATCCATTAGCCCAAATATCATATATGCCTAATACACTTCCTGCATTTTGGGCTAACAAATCAATGCCCGCAGAAATAATAAAAAGTTTTAATTCATTTTCCTTTAAGATTCGAACGCATTCTCTAGCCCCATCGATAAAAACATAATTCTTGAGGGCTTTCTCAACTTCACTTTTGTGAGGGAGCCTCCCATCCTTTTTCCACAAAGAAACGTCTTCTCTTATCCATTGGCCATAGTCTATTTCTTTTGAGAAATACCGGCGCATGTTTTCTTTCCTCTTTTCCTCATTTGCACCGAAATATTCATGGAGCCTTTCCCACGAGGAATGGGATTCTATGAGTACCCCGTCTAAATCAAAGAATATAGCACTGACCATAAATTAAAAAAATAGTCACCGTATTTAAAACTTTAGAAAATCTTTTAATGTGGCGTAATATTTGACAGTTGTGAAGCTCATCGTCTATAATCTAGGCCAGGATGATCCCAAGAAATGTACTGCCCACAGGCTACTAAAATTTGGCGAAGTTACATTTGTAAAAAACTTAAAGAGTTTACCGAATAATTGTATTCTCTTAAATCCCTTCTCAAGAGAAGTGCTGTCCCCAGAAGATGTTAAATTCTCAAAGAATGGCATCGTAGCACTTGACTGTTCTTGGGTGGAAGCGGAGAGAAGCTTTGATAAGATCAAATCAAGGGTACAAGGGAGGATTCTGCCATTCTTAGTTCCTTCAAATCCAGTAAACTATGGTAAACCGGGAAAACTATCTACAGCTGAAGCGTTTTCAGGGGCATTATATATATTGAGGGAGAAGGAGCAGGCTATAAAGGTCCTATCGACCTTCAATTGGGGACAAGAGTTTTTTAAAATTAATAAGGAATTACTAGAAGGCTATTCAAAATCTAAGGATGCAGAAGAAGTTTTAGATTTCCAAGAGAAATATTTAAAAGGGATTAAGGACAGAAAAAGTTCTATAGGGGAGATGTAATGAAGAACGAGTTAGCAGAAAAGAGACTTTTTCATGTAAAAATTTGCATGAAATGTAACGCGAGAAATCCATGGAAAGCTGAAAGCTGCAGAAAGTGTGGATACGCAGGATTGAGAGGAAAAGCAAAAGAATCAAGAGTATAAAATAGGTAGTAAATCTTTTATTCCATCAACTTTTTTATCTCCTATTTTTATTCCTATAAAATGACATCCAGCACCTTTAGCTGCAGCCATATCAGATTTGGTATCTCCTATAAACACCATCTTTGTAATTGGCACTTTTAGTATTTCTGATGCTTTTAGAAGCATGTCTGGGTGCGGTTTTGGCCGTTCGACATCATCAAGGCACATTACAACTTCAAAATACTTATGAAGATCAAAATAACTAAATGTTTTGTCAAGATTCTTCTTTGGGGTGTTTGTTGCAACGCCAAGCTTAAATTTTCCTAAAGCGTCTAGAGTCTCATGGACCTTTTCATATAGTTTCATCAAATGTACATTATTCCTTTGATTTCTCAGTGCTGCCTCGACCGCATCTTTGCCAAGGCCGTATCTTTTCAAGTCCTCTTCAACTGAAGGGCCCCAGAATATCTCTCTGTAAGTCTGTCTATCAACAGGATTTTTCTCAAACTCGACTAAAGTTTGATTAAAAGAGGTAAACCAACTTTCAAAAGAGTCAAGCAAAACACCATCGACATCGAAAACAATAGCTTCTATTTCCATAAGCGTAAGGTTAGAATTCTTTATTTAAGTTTTGTTATAGTAAAATATATAAGATTTGGAGTATATAATTATTATTTGGATTATAATTTATTTTTATAAAAACAGGAGGAGGGATAAAATGAGATTTATAATATCAAGAGTTAGTAAAGGCAATTCCAATCCTGAAGACCCTCCATGCATTGATGCGCAATTTGATAAAATAAACAAATGCTGGGTGAAGGAATTACTTGACTTGAAGGATCTCATGAGATTCTTCAGTAAATACGGGGATTTAGTAATAAAAGAAAATGAAAAGACTCAGATGGCCGAGATAGTAATATATGACGACTGGGAAGAAATAATGACAAAATTGAAGAGATAAATTACTTTTTTTCAAGTATTTTTATTAGATGCCAGCCAAACTGTGTTTTAACAGGCCCAACTACAGACCCCACATTCCCTTCAAAAGCTGCCTTTTCAAATTCCTTTACCATCTTCTGTCTCGAGAAAAATCCCAGATCTCCCCCCTTTTTACCCGAAGGGCATTGGGAAAATTTTTTTGCTAGTTCAGAGAAGTTGTCTCCTCTCTTTATTTTTTCAAGAACTTCTTTTGCAAGTTCTTCTGATTTAACTAGAATATGTGCAGCATGGACTTCTTTTACCATAAATCCGATTTAAAAATAATATATAAAAGAGTTACTGAATATTTCTATGATAATTATCTTTCTGCAAGATATACCCCAAAGATAACGAGTATACCGCCAAGCACTGTGAATATTGTAATTACCTCTCCAAGGAGAAACCAAGCCATTATTGCAGTAACAACAGGAACAAAGTACAAAAACATTGCAACATTGGAGGCTTTTTCACATTTCATTGATCTGTTCCAGCATATGTATGCGTATACTGAGCATAAAAGAGAGAGGTATAAAACAGAGCCTACGCCCAACATTGTGACCCCACCAATGAACGAAAATCTAGATTCAAACAGTGCCATTGGAAACAAAAATATGGTCCCAAATAGGAATGAAAAAGAGGTCATAGATAAAGGAGTTCTTTGCTCCATCGTTTTTTTTCCGGCAACAGAATAAGCTGCCCAGAATATGCCAGTTAATACTATTAGAATGTCTCCAATATTGATCTTCTGAAATCCTGAGAGTGAACCATTGACTACAATTATGGCTGCACCAATAAATGAAACAAATATTCCAAAAGCTGTTTTTTTGTGAATGGCTTCGCCAAGAAAAATCATTGCAAAGATAGCTATGAAAGGGACATTGAAATTTATCAGGATTGATGAGTTTATCGCAGATGTAAATTTTAATGCGTATACTTGAATTCCCTGGACTAGGGTAACACCAAGAAGTCCAAGAATTGAAAAAGTAATAATTTCATTTTTATTAATTCTAAGACTCTTCTTACCCTCAAGGTGATATGTAATAGCAACAATTACAGGGCACGCAATAAGAAATCTAAAGAATGCAAGAGAGTATGGGGGGATTTCTGTCAATCCCCACTTTATTGCAATCCACGATCCCGACCAAATCAGGACTAGAGCTAGTAACTCAAGGAATGTTTTTAATTTCATTGGGCATCTTTTTCCTTCTACTTATCTAGCTCGGAGAGATGTTTTATTCGTTTAAGCATGTTGGGATGTGTGCTCATGAGCTCCATTATGCTGGCAGATGTGCCAACTCTAATCCCTCCTTGTCTTACGGATGCAAGTTCATTTCTGTCAATAGTACCGCTCATATCTCTATCTACTTCAGTAAGCTCATTAAAATCGCCCATCGCCCTAGTTGGATCATTTAAGAAGAAAGCTTTGATTCCTTCTAATCTCTGCACTTCTCGTTTTGGTGTCTTTGCGGTGCCATATGTAAGTTTGTAAAGTGCCGATGCTAATTGATGAGGTTCATTTCCTATTTCCGCGCTTCCTTTGTCTGCATAGTATTCCCTTATTCTTGATCCATACATCACTAATAGATTTGTAATAAAGTATACAACTAATGCTATTATCCCAATCATAGCTGTTCCTCCGGAATTCCTGTCATTACTTGTACCCATTCTCCCACTGTACATCGAAGACATATACATGTAATAGGCTATCATTGGAACAGCACTAAGTAAAGTAATAATTGCCATGTCACTATGTTTCACATGAGAAATCTCGTGCCCTATCACAGCTTTAAGTTCATCCTCTGAAAGTAAATTTGTAATACCTTCTGTAACGCATACCCTTGCATCGCCTTTTGATCTTCCAAAAGCAAATGCGTTTGGCATTGGAGTTGGACATACACCAACACGAGGTGTTTTCTTCAGGCCTGCTTTTCTAGCCTGTTCTTCAACCATTCTGTAAAGCTTTGGATTATCCCCTTCAGTAATGTATTTGACCTTCATTGATGATTCGACCATCTTTGGCCCAATCATATACTGTACAAACATCATTCCCAGTGCCAAAATAACTGAGTAATTAATAAAACTCTGGCCTGAATAACCAACAGCAGCCCCTACAAAAAGTAAAAATCCATATAGTATCACAAACATTAATCCAATTAACATATACATTTTCATCTGAAGCCACATAGTATTCCCTAAGATTAAATATACTTATTATATATTTAAACATTTCTTATAATCATTTGAGAAAATAGGATTGCTTGACCTTAAATGAAGTGCGACTGGCGGGATTCGAACCCGCGCTTGAAGCTTGGGAAGCTCCAGTCCTAACCACTAGACTACAGTCGCTGCTATTAAAAGTGGCTAATACAAATTTATAAATTTATCTTTTCGTAAATCCTCCCGATAATAAATCCAATTGCAGTGCATGTTTCAAGAGAGATACCTTCACCAGTTATATCAAGATGATACGTTGTCATCTTCCTAATCTCCCTAGGAAGGCCTCGCCTACCAAGCCCAATAAATAAAACAAAATCATCGCCGTCTCGAATATTCTTTGCTATGGTACTCAGATCACAACTTTTTTCTGGCTTTGAAGTAGTAGATATGAAAACACCTTTTAGCTTGTTAGGGTCATCGGTAGCTACTAGTTTGCCATGTTTGATAAGCTCTTCGATATACTTACCACCGTCTCCTATGGTGGTGTTTTCTTTTACTTCCTTCAAAAGAAATTCTTTGTAATCTTCTTTGAACGGAAAATCAAAAAGGCACAGGTCAAATCCAGTATAATGGCACAGGGGGGCTGCTCTTGCAATATTCCTTGAATGTATATCGTGCCATTTCAATTTGTCATAGGTGTTTACAATACAGATTGTAACTTTTCCTTTAGGGTTTCTTTGTTGACTCACCTTTAACAACTCCTGTTGCTATAATATGGGATACTCTTAGGGGCTCTGGAATGTTAGAGTGCATTGATGAAATCCTGATCAATTCTCTTGCATTGTCTTCCTCAATCCCTTTAAACTGAAAAAAAATATCCGATTTTTCTTGAACTTTTCCCTCGTAAATTTGTCCGGCCTTTTTTATAATCTCTAATCGTTTTGTTTTATGATTTAGATTTGAAAGAGCTTTTTCTATGGAGCTAATGTCCGGCATTTTTCTCATAACAACTACAACGGGCAGGCTTGTATCTTGATTTAGCTTTTCAATGTCCACAAGATTGAAGCCAGCTATTGTAATCCCTTTGAGCATAATCGCCCTTAAGTCCTTGTAACGTGCGTTAAGAATCATCTTAGTAATTTTTTCTGTTGCGTCAAGACCGTCTCTTTTAACATAGGTGCTGAGAACGCCATCGATCCAAAATCCGCCTCTAACTAAAGCACCAACGACTAAAACCTCAGTATCATCTCTTGTAAAATTTGAGTCATCGATTCCAAGGATCCTTATCTCCTTCTTTATCCGCATCATCTTAGAATAGAAGTTAGTATTAATATGTTTAAGCCCTAGAAGTAGTGGTCAATAAAATATGAGAACGCCTCTGCTATAGCCTTTCTTTCCTCATCAGGATCGTTCAAATCTCTCCCACCAAGTTTTTCAGAAAGAATATCTACGGCCTCATCGATACTAAATACTTTTTCAATATACCCTTTGCCAATTAAGGCCTCGACGAAATCCCCTCTCATCTTCTTGTCACTTCGTCTTGGGGATTTTATTTTTGATTTTGCCAAAGCATCAGATAAGGCAATATTTGAAACCTTCTTGCCCGTGTATCTACCCTGGACTCTTGATTTTGCAGCGGAATATAGAAAGTTCACGACAGCATCACCAAAGGCCGAAAGATTTGAATCTTCGGAGATTTCTTCCATGGAAAATCTCCTTTCATCTGATTTATAAGTCTTCACAGGGGGATAATAAAACTTATAATAAGTGAATTCTATAATATTATAGGAAAGTGATTTTTCATGTTTGATATCGTTGTTTTGGCTAGTCTTAAAGAAAAAATTGATTTCTGGAAAAAAGAGAAGTATTCAAAGACAATAACGAAATTTCCAGAGAGGAGAAAAGAATTTTTCACTTCGTCTGACATCCCAGTTGATGTCCAATATACTCCTCTTGATATTGTTGATTTTGATTATACAAAAGACCTTGGCAATGCCGGAGAATATCCTTATACTAGAGGGGTACAACCAAATATGTTCAGGGGAAAGCTCTGGACAATGAGACAATACGCTGGATTTGGCTCTGCTGAGGAAACAAACAGGCGGTACAAGTTTCTATTATCTGAAGGCCAGACCGGACTTTCAGTTGCATTCGACCTTCCCACTCAGATAGGATACGACTCGGATAATCAAATGAGCTTTGGCGAAGTTGGAAAGGTTGGAGTTGCTATAGATTCACTAGAGGATATGGAGGCCCTTTTTGAGGGAATACCCTTGGACAAAGTTTCTACTTCCATGACTATTAACTCAACAGCAGCAATTCTCCTTGCAATGTATATCGCCGTAGGAGAAAAACAAGGTGTTGCACCTGAAAAATTAAGAGGCACAATACAAAACGATATCCTAAAGGAATATGTCGCAAGAGGAACTTATATATTTCCTCCAAAAGAATCAATGAGGATAATTACAGATATTTTTGAGTACTGCACTAAGAATCTTCCTGAGTGGAATACCATCAGCATAAGCGGATACCACATCAGGGAAGCCGGAGCAACTGCAGCTCAAGAAGTTGCGTTCACACTTGCAGACGGTGTTGCCTACGTTGAGGCGGCCATAAAAGCAGGTTTACAGGTAGATGAATTTGGAAAAAGGCTATCTTTCTTTTTTAATGCGCATAACAATTTCATAGAGGAGATAGCAAAATTCAGAGCCGCAAGAAGAACATGGGCGAAAATAATGAAAGAAAGATTCGGCTCTAAAGACCCAAAAGCTATGATGTTGAGATTCCACACTCAGACTGGTGGAAGCACCCTCACAGCACAGCAACCTGAGAATAATATTATACGGGTAACGATGCAGGCATTGGCAGCTGTTCTTGGAGGAACACAATCACTGCATACAAATTCAATGGATGAGGCGCTTGCACTTCCTTCAGAGAAAGCCGTTACAGTAGCCCTTAGAACTCAACAGGTAATAGCACATGAAAGTGGTGTTGCAGACACAGTTGATCCATTTGCAGGTTCATACTATGTCGAATATTTGACAAATATGATTGAAACTGAAGTAACTAAGTATTTTGACAAGATCGACTCACTTGGTGGAATGGTTAAAGCCATCGAAGGGGGCTATGTACAAAAGGAGATTCAGGACAGCGCTTACAAGTATCAAAAAGCCATTGAAAAAAATGATGTAATAGTTGTGGGCTTGAACAAATTTACCATGGAAGAAAAACTGCCCGAAGAACTTCTTAAATTAAATCCCGAAGTAGAAAAAATTCAGATTGAAAAACTAAAAAAATTAAAGGCAAAAAGAGACAATACCAAGGTCAAAGATATTTTAGAGAAAATCGAGGATGCTGCAAGAAACGACAAAAATCTCATGCCATTAATACTTGAGGCAGTAAAATCTTATGCGACACTTGGGGAGATAAGCGACAGCCTAAGAAAAGTATTTGGAGAATACAAATCATCTGTTATATTATAATATCTTTTTTTTATAGCCCATGTAAGAGAACATAAAGGATTCCCAAGGATAACTCTTTTTTACCTTTTTATCATGGTAACGGTTTAAAACATATGCCATCATTATAGGGACTACAGGGATTACAGAAACTCCAGAACCGATAAATAGTCCCGTATTCTTTTTGACCTCATTTCCTTTCACGATATTCCTCATTGACCTTTTCATGATATAATACCCAGTATTCCAGCTCCACAACATAGTTTGCTTCATTGAGGCTACATGCCCCTGAGGGATCGTCTTTTTCTTTTTTACAGCCTTATAGAAATCTTCTATAGTGTTGCCTTCAAATAGCGTGTATGCATTTCCAACCATTCTTTCGGTGTGTGCGTCACTTCCAGCGATTGAGGCATTTTTTATTTTCTTGTTTTCTTCTGATGCTTTTCTATTTATTATTCCATCTCTGTGAAATGCATTGAAGACCTCAATTCCGTCGATATTCAATTTATGTATAAGGTCCTTAAAGCATGGGCATATTACGCTATATGGGTGAGGTACAATAGCAAGGCCACCTTGATCCCTTACACTATCTATGGATTCTTCGGCGGTTAAATTTGGAGGGATAGTCTCATTCAAGAAAAGTCCAAGTAACTCACCATCTGATGTTGATATTTCTTCTCCGACTATTATTCTGGAAGGTGCAAGTTTTTCTGTTTCAATTCCACCCCTTATGGTATCGTGATCAGTTATAGCTAAGAAATCTATTCCTCTTTTATCTGCATATTTTAGAATCTTTTCAGGCCTAGAAATACAGTCAGGAATAACGGGGATTTTTTTAGAATTTCCAGAATATTTTGTGTGGATATGGGTATCAACTTTACACATACCCGACCTTGAATCAGAATAATCCATTAGATGAACAGATAAAAAATCACTTATAAATCTAATGCCCAAGATAAAACTATCCCGAAAGTTTTAAATACTCATTTTAATTACATTTTCATGATGGGAAAGATTAGGTCTTCCGAATCGGTATCAAGAAAATTATATTATTGTTTTAGCTTTAGGTATTGATACCTTTCACTGGCCGAATCCTTAGTTTCTCTTTCCAATCCCCTTTTAAGGAGGTTATTTTTATGGAGAGTTCTTTAGAGACTCTTAGAGAAGAAATTAACAGGATCGATGAGGAGATTATAGGTCTGCTTTCAAGAAGAATGGAAGTAGCAAAGAAGATAGCTGCCCTAAAAAAGGATAAGGGCATTCCGATAGAGGATAGAGATAGAGAGAAAACACTTTTTCTTAAACTTGAAAAAGAGGCTAGACGAAATAATATTAATGAGAAGTTTGTTTCGGAAGTCTTTGGGGTAATTGTTTCCCATTCAAAACTTATCCAAAATAAGATATTGGAGGAACAAAAATGATTGTTATAATGAAAGCAAAGGCCGAGGAGGAGGATGTTAATAGAGTTATAGCTACAATCCAGTCGCTTGGCCTTAGAACGCAGTTGAATTTAGGTGCGGAAAGAATGGTAGTTGCCGTAATAGGCGACATTAGTAAGATTGGAGAAGACAACTTCTTCCGGATCAGGGCAATGAAAGGTGTAGAAAACACAGTATTTGTTTCAAAGCCTTACAAATTAGTTTCAAAAGACTTCAAAAAAGAGCAGACAATAATAGATGTAGGTGGAGTAAAGATAGGCGGAAAGAAAATCGTTGTATTTGCAGGACCATGTTCAGTTGAGAACAGAGAACAGATAATGGAAGTCGCTGAGAAGATAAAGAAAGCAGGTGCAAGCATGATAAGGGGCGGAGCATTCAAACCACGTACATCTCCCAAAGATTTCCAGGGGCTTGGAGAAGAAGGATTAAAATTATTGTACGAAGCAAAAGAAGAAACTGGGCTTCCAATTGTAACTGAAATTATGGATGCTAGAGATGTAAGTCTTTTGTCTGACTATGCTGACGTTCTCCAGGTAGGAACTAGAAACATGCAGAATTACACATTATTAAAAGAGCTCGGAAAATGTGACAAGCCTGTTCTTCTAAAAAGGGGAATGTGGGCAACAATGGCAGAATTTCTTGGGGCCGCAGAGTACATAATGAACGGGGGAAATGAAAACGTTATATTGTGTGAGCGAGGTATCAGGACTTTCTCTGATTACTCTAGAAATACTCTTGATCTTAGTATCATTCCAGCCATAAAAGATGAGAGCCATCTACCTATAATATCGGATCCAAGTCATGGTACTGGTAGGAGGAGTTTAGTCTTGCCCATGGCTAAAGCATCAGTTGCCTGTGGTGCAGATGGATTATTGATAGAAACACATCCTGACCCAGATAGGGCAATTAGTGATGCGGATCAAACTATTTCCTTGAGTGCTTTTTCAAAACTCATGGAGGATTTAAAACAGATAGCAAAAGCAGTTGGGAGGGAAATATAAATGATAATAGTAATGAAGATGGGCGCAGAAGAAAGCCAAGTTCAAGAGACCATCAAAAAAATAAAAGATCTTGGTTTCAATACTCACCTATCACAGGGAGAGAATAGAACTATAATTGGTGTAATCGGAGATGTGTCTTCGATAGATGAAAGCGATGTTGAAAGATTAAGGGCGACACCTTACATAGAGGAAGTTGTAAGGGTGTCAAAGCCTTACAAATTAGTCTCTAGAGCATTTAACAAAGAGAATACTGTCATTAAGATAAACGGCACCGAGATAGGCGGTAAAAAGATTGTCGTAATGGCAGGGCCATGCACTGTAGAAAGCGAGGATCAGATTATTAATATCGCAAGAGAGGTAAAAAGCTCAGGGGCTACTATCCTAAGAGGTGGTGCATTCAAGCCACGTACAGCGCCTAAAGACTTCCAAGGTCTTGGAGAAAAAGGCCTGAAATTTTTATTAGAAGCAAAAGAAGAAACTGGGCTTCCAATATGTACTGAAGTAATGGACACAAGGGATGTAAATCTTGTAGCCGAATATGCAGATATACTACAAGTTGGAACTAGAAATATGCAGAACTACGCTTTATTAAAAGAGCTCGGAAAATGTGACAAGCCTGTTCTTCTAAAGAGAGGAATGTGGGCCACACTAAAAGAATTTCTTTCAGCTGCAGAATACATTCTTGCAGGCGGAAATGAGAAGGTCATGTTGTGCGAAAGAGGCATCAGGACATTTTCAGATTTCACAAGAAATACATTGGATCTAAGCATAGTTCCAGTATTGAAGGCTGAAAGCCATTTGCCTGTAATAGTTGACCCAAGTCACGGCACGGGGAGAAGAGATATTGTAAAACCCATGGCACTTGCTGCAATTGCATGCGGCGCGGACGGTGTCACCGTTGAAGCACACACCGATCCAGAGAAAGCTATAAGTGATGCAGATCAGACAATAAGCACTGCTGACCTTCATGCATTGATGGGCGAAATAAAATATATATCTAGAATGTTTGGACGGGAAATATAGAATGAACAACCCAGAAACTGAAATAATCAAGGTATCCGCTGGAAGAAGCCATTATGAGATAGCTGTTGGCAGGAATATCCTCCAAAATGCGTTTGAAGAGATATTTCAAGAATACAAAGGCCATAAAATTGTCGTAATAACTGACTCAAACGTAGAAAGGATATATGGGAATAAAATCCTTCAAAAACTCAGTAATAAAGATCGAGTTTTTATTCTATCTTTCAATGCAGGTGAAGAATCAAAAAATAGGAAAACAAAAGAGGAGCTTGAAGATAGGCTATTTGAACTTGGATTTGGTAGAGATACTTTGATTATTGCTTTAGGGGGAGGAGTCACTGGAGACCTTGTAGGTTTTATAGCTGCCACGTACATGAGGGGAGTTCCTTTCATACAGATACCAACAACGCTTCTATCTCAAGTTGATAGTAGCATAGGTGGTAAAGTGGGGATAGACCACCCCTCAGGAAAAAATCTTATTGGATCCTTTTATCCCCCGAAGAAGGTTTATATTGATTTAGATCTTCTTAATACTCTTCCAAATGAAGAAATAGTAAATGGTATTGCTGAAATAGTCAAAGCTGCAATTATCAAAGATGGAAAATTTTTCACATACCTAGAATCAAATATTGATATGGTAGTTAAACTTGAAAAAGAATTTATTGATAATGCGATTATCTCATCCCTGAAAATTAAGGCTAGTATAGTGCAAAAAGATGAGAAAGAATCCGGCCTTAGAAAGATTTTAAATTTTGGGCACACAATTGGTCACTCTATCGAAATCCTTTCAGATTTTGAAATACCTCATGGGAGGGCAGTTGGCATCGGGATGGCAATTGAAACATTGATTTCTGAAAAAATTGGAATCCTGAAATCAGAAGATAAGGAGAAGATATTCCAACTTCTCAAAAAATCAAGACTTCTTGACATATCTTTCAAAGCACATCCTGATGAAATAATAAAGAAAACTATTTTGGACAAAAAAACTAGAGAAGGGATAGTTGAATATTCTTTGATAAAAGGGATAGGCAAAGCTGTTTATGGGATCAAAGTAGACGATGGGATTATTAGGGAATCTTTAGCGGAGGTAGGATTTTCTTGATCACTGCTTCTATTATGCCGTCATCGCAAAAAGAATCAATTACTCTTTTAGAAAAGGCATTGGATAAAGGTGAGCTAGCCGAGATAAGAATAGATTTAATTACCGATTTAAATCTTTTAGAAATCAGCAATAAATTCGACAAAAAAAGAATTATAGTCACCAACAGAAAAAAAGACGAAGGCGGCTCATTTGAAGGAAGCGAATCTGAGAGAATTTCTTCCCTAATAGAAGCATTAAAGATTGGATTTGGATTTATCGATATAGAGTCATCTTCAATTGATTCATTGCACAATCTAATCTTAAAAAAAAGAGAATATAACTCAAAGACAAATATAATTATTTCTTACCACAACTTTGAAGAAACACCACAAAACTTGAAAGAAATATTGTGGCATATGGAAAATCAAGGACATGATATAATTAAGATAGCTGCATATGCTAAAGATATTTCTGACAATCTAACAATAAAAGATCTTTTATCTTCCAGATCCAGTCAAAGCAAAAAAGTTATTTCTTTTCTCATGGGCGAGAAAGGCGAGATAAGCAGAATACTATGTAACTCTTGGGGAAGTTACACTTCTTATGCACCATTAAAGGGAGTGGGAAAAACAGCCCCGGGACAGATACCGATAGAGGTTCTAAATGATGTATACAGAGTTAACTCTATTAATGGTAATTTTGATATTTATGGCCTTATTGGAAATCCTGTTAAGGAAAGTATAGGGTATTACGTTCATAACAAATTATTTTCTTACTATAATATGGATGCAGTTTATCTGAACTTTTTGGTAGATGACTTAGATAGGTTCATGGGTTCATTTAAGGGCCAATTCAAAGGACTTTGTGTCACAATGCCTTTCAAGGAAAAAATTATTCCCTACCTAAATAGAATAGACCCTATGGCACAAAAAATAGGTGCGATTAACACAATAAAGAAAAACAATGAAGGGCTATTTGGAACAAATACAGATTGGATAGGGGCTGTTTACTCAATTGAAAAATTGACTTCAATAAATAATAAAAAAGTATTAATCCTTGGTGCAGGGGGGGCTGGTAAAGCAATTGCATTTGGTATAAAAAATAGGCAGGGCGAAGTAATAATATCAAACAGAAATAAAAAGAAGGCCATAGAACTTTCAAGGAATATAGGAGTTGAAACAGTATTGTGGGAAGATAGAAATGACGCTGAATTTGATATTTTAGTCAACGCCACAAAAATTGGGATGAAGCCGGAAGAAAATAATTGTCCAATGGAAGATTCATTTTTTACTAAAGACTTATCGGGCATTACAGTTTTTGATGCTGTTTACAGCCCAATTGAGACTAGGTTATTGATGAGGTCAAGGGAGCAAGGGGCAAAGATTGCAAATGGATTGGATATGTATATGGGTCAGGCCATGGCCCAATTTGAACTCTGGACTGGGATAAAGCCATCTTATGAGAAGATGGAGAAATTTTCTAGAGAAGCTTTAGAGATTAGGAGTGGACACAATGAAAATTAAAGAAATTAAATCCATCCATTCCAATATTGATGTTAAAATAAAAGCCCCGCCTTCAAAAAGTTACACACACAGGGCTCTCTTTGCATCTGCACTAGCAGAGGGAAGATCAAAGATTATCGATCCACTTATCTCAGATGATACTAACTATACTATTACATGCTTAATGCAACTTGGAATAAAAATAAAAGAGAAGCCAAATAACGAGGGGCTTATTTTTGTTATAGAAGGAAGCGGGGGCAATCTAAAAGAACCTACTAACCCGCTTTATATTGGAAATTCTGGGACGACCCTTAGATTTCTTATGGCAATATCTTCACTTGTAAATGGGGTTGTTACCATTGATGGCGATGAGGAAGTAAAAAAGAGACCTGTGAAAGGACTTGAAGATTCTCTCATGAAACTTGGCATTGTTATTGATTCAAACAGTGGATGTCCGCCTGTTAGAATCACTTCAAATGGAAATATTGGGGGGGAAACAGTACTTGAATCAAGAGAGAGCAGTCAGTACCTAAGCGCTTTACTCATGGCATCACCATACGCACGTCCTTCTATGAAGATCAAGGTAAATGGTCAAGTTCCATCGAGCCCTTATGTTGAGATGACCCTAGACGTAATGGAGAAATTTGGAGTTCGAGTTCAAAGAAAAGAATTTTCAGAATTTTTTATTTCTCCCTCGAAATACACAGGTCAGGAGTATATAGTTGAAGGAGATTTTTCAAATAGTTCTTACTTTATGGCTGTTGCAGCTATCAGCGGCGGTAAGGTAAAAATTGAGAATCTAAATAAGAACTCCAAACAGGCCGATAAGGTATTTGTTGATATACTTGAAAAGATGGGTTGTGAAGTTTCTTGGTCCGATAATTCATTGGTATTAAATGGTGGAGACCTCAAGGGGATAGATATTGATATGAAAAAATCTCCTGATATTGTCCCAACACTAGCCGTTGTTTCTGCTTTTGCAAAAGAACCAACAAAAATATATAATATTGAAACATTGAGATTTAAAGAAACAGATCGATTGAGTGCAGTTGCTAACGAGCTTTCAAAGATTGGATGCAAAATTGAAGAAGGGAGGGACTATATGATAATAATCCCAGATAAGTTAAATGGGGCTGAAATTGAAACCTATAAAGATCATCGTATGGCAATGTCATTTGCAGTCGCTGGTCTTTTTATCGAAGGAATAAAAATCCTCGATCCAGATTGCGTCTCAAAATCATATCCACGCTTCTGGGAGGATTTTTCAAAATTATATGGGGGCCTTAATTGAACATAACCCTCTTCGGACTAAGGTGTGTCGGTAAGACTACAGTTGGCCTTAGATTATCAGACATCACAGATCGGATATTTTTTGATACAGACTCTATAATAGAAAAAAGAGAGTCAAGAAGAATCCCGGAGATTATCCATGAAAAGGACTGGGATTATTTCAGAACAAAAGAGAAAGAAGTCATTAAAGATGTATCAAAAGAGAATAATGCTGTTATCTCCTTAGGGGGTGGAGCGCTTATGGACAAAGAGAATGTCGAATCACTTAAGGACTCACTCTTTATTTTACTAAAGGCAGATATTCAAACAATGAGGAGCAGGATGGAAAGAGATTCTCCAAGACCTTCCCTTACAAATCAGGATTCACAGAATGAAATAGAGGTAATAATGGCGGAAAGGATGCCAGTATATGAAGAAATAGCAGATATAATTATAGATACAGATGGATTAAGTACATACGAGGTCTGCGATAAAATCTTATTAGAGCTTGAGAAAAGGAGATTGATGTAATGGGAGGAAATACTTACGGGAGATTTTTTAGAATTACAACCTGGGGCGAGTCGCATGGCAGAGCATTGGGTGTCGTTATAGATGGGTGTCCACCAGGAATTGTTCTTAGTGAAGAGGAAATTAATAAAGAGCTGAATTTAAGAAAGCCGAAAAGCGATGACCTTTCTACATCAAGAAAGGAAGATGACAGGTGTGAGATTTTATCTGGAGTGTTCGAGGGAAAGACACTTGGGACCCCTATTTCGATTATTATTACCAATAAAGATGTTGACTCTTCTTCATATGAAAAAATAAAAGGTGTATTCCGGCCAGGGCATGCCGATTATACCTACTTCAAGAAATACGGATTGTATGACCACAGAGGCGGTGGAAGAGCCTCTGGCAGGGAGACCGTTGCTAGAGTTGCAGCAGGGGCAGTTGCAAGAAAAGTTTTGGAAAAAGAGATCAAAGGATTTGAGTTATTTTCATTTACGAAGGATATCGGCGGTAAGGGAATATCTGGCATTGATCACAACTCTCTAAAAAGAGAGGAGATAGTAAAAGATAGATTATGGTGTCCTGATAAAAGAATCTCTGAACAAATGGCCCAACAAATTGTCAATGCAAAATCTCAAGGTGAGTCTGTTGGTGGGATTGTCGAGATAGTTGTTAAAAATATTCCTATGGGATTGGGAGAGCCAGTATTTGATAAACTTGAAGCTGATTTAGGAAAAGGGCTCTTATCCATTGGTGCAGTCAAAGGAGTAGAATTTGGCGGAGGATTTAATCTTTCCAATTTATTCGGTTCTGAAAGTAATGACCAAATGAATAAAAGTGGTTTTGTGACAAATAGGGCCGGAGGTATTGTAGGGGGTATATCCAATGGAGAAAATGTTATTATTCGGATTGCAGTAAAACCGATACCTTCAATTTCTAAAGAACAAAAAACAATTGATACAAAAGGAAATGAAAAGATAATCAAAATTGAGGGGAGGCATGACCCCTGCGCCATTCCAAGAATAAATCCGGTATGTGAATCAATGGTCGCCATTACAATTTTAGACCATCTACTTATGCAGAAGTCTATAGGGGGAATAAAGTGACAGTAGTTGGAATAATTGGTGGCACGGGAAAACTCGGGAGTCTATTCAAAAAATTCTTTGAAGAGGAAGGATTTGAAGTACTTGTTTCATCTAGATCCACATCACTTTCCAAAGAAGAGCTTATCCGAAAAAGCGATATCGTAATCGTATCAGTTCCTATTGAATCCACCATAGCAGTAATAAGAGAAATAGTTCCTTTCATGGGAGAAGGAAAACTCCTGATGGACCTAACATCGCTTAAGGTAGGGCCAATAGATGAAATGTTAAAATCTAAGGCAGATGTTTTAGGAACTCACCCCCTGTTTGCACCATCTATAGGTGATATATCTGGTCAGACTATTATATTGTGCCCTCAAAGAATATCCAATAAAGATCTCTACCAAAAGATTAATTCCACACTTTCTAAAAGAGGGGCAAACATTGTTGAGATGCCTCCAGAAACACATGACAGGATGATGGCCGTGATCCAGGGATTAACCCACTTTTCTGCAATAGTTCTTTGCCATTCTCTAAAAGATTTAAATTTTGACATAAAAAAAAGCCTTGAATGTACAAGCCCTGTGTATAGATTGACTCTAGATATGGCAGGTAGAATCTTAAATCAAGAGCCTGAGTTGTATGCAGACATATCTCTTTTAAATCCAAAAACACCTGAAATACTGTCACAGTACATCCAGTCAGCTGAGACGTTATTTAAGAAAATTGAAACAAAAGACCGAGATGGATTTATAAAATTCTTCGAAGAAGCTTCAGAATACCTAGGAGATTTCACGGAAAAGGCTGAAAAGGAGAGCAATATATTAATCAAAAGGATGGCGAGAGAATGAAGGTATCTACATTAGGGCCAAAGGGCACTTTTAGCCATGAAACGTCTTTGTTACTTGGTGCAGATGACATATTATTCAAACGAAGTATATGGGAAGTATTCAACGCAGTTGAGAAAAGTGAATGTGAAGGTGGCGTTGTTCCAGTAGAAAATTCTCTTGTAGGTGGCGTATCACAAACTCTTGACAGCCTCATTGAATTCAATCTAAAGATCAATAAAGAATACCTTCTACCTATCCACCATAATCTTGCCTGCTGGGGAGAACTAGAAGATATAGAGGTATTGTATTCCCATAATCTTACCCTATCTCAGTGTGAAAAGTTTGTCAGAAACTATCTGCCAAAAGTTGAAGTCCATGAAACATCTTCAAATGCAATCTCAGCAGTTGAACTTTCAAATAGAAAAGATAAGAGGTATGCAGCGCTCGTGTCTGAATTTGCCGCTGATTTATACAAGCTAAAATTATTAAAAAAAGATGTTCAGGATGAAAAACTCAACTTCACAAGGTTCTTTGTTGTTGGAAATCAAAGTGCTTTGCCAACTGGCAAGGACAGAACGAGCATAGTAGTGTCTCCAAGTGTTAATAGGCCTGGAGTTTTGTATTCTGTTATAAAACCTTTTTACGATGCAGGAATAGATCTCACTAAAATCGAATCAAGACCTTCTAAGAAGAGAATGGGCGAATATATATTTTTTATTGATTTCAAAGGCCATACAAAAGATAAGAAGATAAATCTGACATTAAAGGAACTATCCTCGATATTCTCTGTAAAAGTTTTGGGGTCTTATCCAAGGGCATATTAGTTTATTATTTTTTATATTAATTAAGAAATCCGCAACTTCAACCTGAAAATTTTTAAGCATAATTTTTTGCCTAATTACAAATACAGCAAAGGAAGATTATTATGAAAAGAAATAAAAAACTTGGAATTATTTTAATAGTTATAGCATTATTTGCTCTATACTTTTTCTGGCCAACAATAAATCCTATTGAGCCCGACAATCCCAATATTCCAAATGTTATTTTATCTAAAGATGATCGCATACTAATCATGGCGCCGCACCCAGATGACGAATCTGTTGCGACAGGTGGCCTAATACAGGATGCTCTTGATAAAAAAATCCCTGTACATATAGTCTTTTTTACATATGGGGATTTCAACGTATGGTCCTATACAGTATTTCAAAAGATGCCCATGCTTACTCCGGGCCAGGCATTAAATCTTGGAGAAATAAGACATGGTGAAGCTTTGAGCGCAATTAAAAATCTAGGACTTTCTGAAGCAAATGTTACTTTTTTAGGATACCCCGATTATGGAACTTCTGAGATACTTTACCATCATTGGGGTTCTAGCCCTCCATATGCAGGTATTCTTACAAGAAAGACTTCAGTGCCATATTCAACAGCACTTAGTCCAGACTCTCCATATAAAGGTGAATCTATAACGAGTGACATTGAATCAGTCATAAATGATTTCAATCCCACAAAAATATTTGTTTCTCATCCGGATGATCACCATCCAGACCATAGGGCGTTATTTGTATTCACTACGGTTTCCCTTTGGGATATGAAAAATGATGTCGAAGTTCACCCCTATCTTGTCCATTACCGTCAATGGCCATCTCCGTTGGGTTACTATCCGGGATATTTTTTAGATCCGCCTTCATATGATGACGGGATTATATGGAAGGAACTCCCAATGCCATATAGAGATACAATGACAAAATATTCTGCATTAAAAAATCATGTAACCCAATATGAATCAAATAAGAAATACCTTAACTCTTTTATCAGGACAAACGAAATATATGGGAACTTTGAAGATATCTATCTAAGCACTAATCCGATTGATATGTCCTTGGATAAGAGTGACTTAGAGGAATCTGCGCCTTCAGAGTTTAATGAAAGCCAGAAAGATGCATTTGTGAGAATCGAAGCTCAATCAGCCCACATTGAAAATGACAAACTTGTATTCCATTATATCCTGTCAGAGCCTTTTGGTGAAAGAATAGATTTTGACCTGTATGTGTTTGGCTATAGGGGCGATAAGGAATTTTCAGAGATGCCAAAGATAAATGTTGAAGTCAATCTAAAGGGATATTCAGTTTATGACCAAAAAAAGCCCATCTCTAGAGATGGTATTGAGGTCGTGAAAGCACCAACTGAGATAACAGTCAAAGTCCCGCTTAGCGTAATAGGGGACCCAGAAAAGATATTATTTAGTGCAACAACTTCAACAGGTCTTCTTTCACTCGATTCGATGCCATGGAGAATTGCAATCCTAAATTAAGGAATGAAAAAATGGCCGATGACAATAGACTTGAATCAATCGATGAGTTCAGAGGATTTGCCATATTTATGATGGTAATCATCAACTTCCTTGCTAGAGCAAACAACGTGCCTCTATTTCTAAAACATGCACCCGATATTGGATTTACAGTTGCAGACATAGTTGCCCCAATGTTTATCTTTGCAATTGGACTTACCTATGGTTTGTCATTTAGAAAGCGTGTTGAAAGAGCTGGCAAAGGGAAAACATATAGTCATTTCTTTACTAGGTATATGGCCATTGCAGGAATAGGATTCTTCTTGACGGCTTTTGGAAATCTAACTGGTACATATGAGAATAGCTCAAACTGGGGACTTTTACAAGCAATAGGGGCGGCTGGTTTGTTTACCTTAATATTCATTAAGTTTTCAACTAAAATAAGGGCCATAGTAGGAGTTTTATTCTTAATCTTTTATCAGTTCATGCTTGAACGGTTCTGGCTTCAAACTATACTTAGTTCCTCCCATGGAGGAATTTATGGATCTTTATCGTGGGGGGCTATGTTATTATTGGGAACAGTATTTGCAGATTTATATCATTCTCAAAACAATAATAAAAGATTTTTATTCGTGGCAATAATAGTTTTAGTAATTGGTTTATTCTTGTTATTTTTTATTCCTATCAGTAAGAATAGGGTTTCATTTAGCTATGTTTTAGTGGCCTTAAGCTTAAGTGCGTTAATTTTTGAGATTTTCGATTACTCAATTAAAAAATTCAGAATCAATATTAGATTGTTATCAAGCTGGGGAAAGAATCCATTGTTGCTTTATATCCTGCACATATTTCTTCTTGGAATATTCGTTATACCTCCGTACAGGTGGTGGCATACCGAAGCGTCCATTTTGTTACTATTTGTTGAAATTATAGGATTGATCGGAATTCTAAGTTGGATTGGAATATTCCTTGACTCCAAAAAATGGTATTTCTCATTATAAAAAACCCATTCTAAGTTTGTGGATTTGAATCTAGTAGTTCTCTCCATTTCTCATCGATAATTATACATTAATTACATATAATTTATTGTGATATAGTTCAATCTATTTTGAAGTCAAATTAACCCAAAAAACTTAAATATCGAGTTTGTTTTTGTGCGTTAAGGGCAGTTAGCTCAGTCTGGTAGAGCAGTAGACTCTTAATCTACGGGCCAGGGGTTCGAATCCCTTACTGCCCGCCAATAACTTTTCTGGCGGCTATTGATTCTAGTTGTGGCTATGACAAGGTGTGCTCCGAGTTTTGATTTCAAGTTGAAAAACTTTATATATTTACTAATTTAAAATTATAAGGATAGCTATGAAAGAAATTAAATTTCCAAAAGGAGAGGAACCATGGAATGAAGAGCAAGTTGACGCCTTGCTTAGAATAGTTGAAGATATTTTTCATAGAACGGACATAGATGCCTTAATCAACGGCTTCACTGAAAACTGTGTATTTAGATTTGCAGAACAGCCTGAGCAACATGGCAGAGAAGCGCTACGTAGATTATTTGAAGCACGTATGTCAAGACAAAAGAATTATAGGCTAAAGAAAACAAATCTTGCGCTTCAAGGAAATCGCCTTGCTAATATGTGGATAGGAACATGGCAAGATAGGGTTACTGGAAAGAAAATGGAAGGTCACGGAGTTGAAGTATGGGTGATGCGTGACGGAATGATCGCTGAATGGGATGCTGCCTTTAACGTATGGGGGGCAGAAGGAGAGAGACGCTCTGCAGTCATGTAATATATTTTTTAATTTATTTTAATAATCGCTATTTTTCATCAAGAAGATTATTTCACGCGTTTATATTTTTATTTATGGGAATTATTAAAAATAATTATTTGATATTACTATCTTTTGTTTTAGTATATTTGTTTAGCATCTGAATATCTTTTTTTACTCTTCTATAATTTATTTTTGTTAATACAGATATTTCATTTGCATCTAGAAATCCATCGTGCCTGTTTATTACTTCAATAACTTTAGTATCCATAAGATTCACCTTAACAGAATTTAATCTAGCGGAGGGCATATATCCCTTAATAAAGTGAAAAATAGTATTTCTTAATTCTAAATAGAAAATAAATTATTATTATTCTTAAAATGTTCTCAGATTAATATCGATTTAGAGTATTATTTTCTTAATTGATTTAATATTTTTTAATTATGTCATTTTTTGTATATAAATCGTGGTTTTCTAGCAGCACATAATTCTTGGAGAACTATTACTATTGATTATCAATATTGTATTATTTATTGCTAACCAATAACTTTATATATTAGTATCAATATAGTTATTATTGTCAATCAACATTGACAAAACCTATCCGTTAGTAGGAATCTTGGAGCAGATTCCTGCATATAAAACTCCAATTACGATGATGGGGGAGAAATCCCCCTGAGTATTTAGCTATTTTTCGATTAATGATACGTCAAATGACTATAAATTAGGGATACCTACACGGCAATATTATCTGTAAAAACCGAAAAGTTTATATATAATTGCCTTAAAATATGTTTGTTTGAGTATATTATTCTTAGCTAATATCTGCTAAAAAGTATATATTCAAGCATGTTGATTAAGTCAATTGACTTTTTCAAACAAAAAAAAAAATGGAGGAAAAAAACAATGTCAGGAATTGGATATTTTGGTCCAAGGAGAAAACCTGGATACGAAGAGCAGCCTTCCATAAACCCCAGCTTTTTGAAGCTTAGACTACCATTCTACCACTACCCAATCGAGTACCAGGATTTTATCCAAGGGATGATTTTGGCGTGTGTACCTTTAGGTATCACGGCAACTATGGTGCCTACAATGGGAATACCAATTGAAGTAGCAGTTTTAATGGTAATGATAAACAACCTTTTCTATCTATGGCACACTTCTTTCGGTGACCCATCAATAGCCGGTTGGATTACTCCCGGTATACCAATTTACGTAGCATACTTTGAATCGTTCTCAACGGAAATCGTTGGTCCATCTGGAGTATATATTGAAAGAATGCAAGCGTTAATAGCAGTTCAGCTAATATTGGCTGCTGTTTTCATAATTCTTGGTGTATCTGGAGCAGGTAGACACTTGGTAGAACATATTCCAAAATCACTAACAGCAGGTATTCTTCTAGGATCAGGATTAGCATCCATAGAGAGAATCTTCAATCCAGCACAACCATTCGTAAAAGACTTACCAGTATCTTTCCTAGTATCCTCATTCTTGTCTCTATTTCTCTTGTTCTCTAAGAGGGCAGTTTCATGGAGAAAGAATAATAAGATATTTGCATGGATTGCCGGGTTTGGAATAGTTCCAGGATTCGTTATAGGATACATCTTGGGAGTTATAACTGGAGAAATCAAAGTCGATATGGCAGTAATTACGTCAAGACTTGTTATAGATATGCCATTCCAAAGAATGTTAAATGAAGTATCAGTCTTTGGAGTTGGATGGCCATCTGCTACAATGTTCGGTGCAGGAATTGCCGTTGCTTTGGTAGCCTACATCATATGTTTTGGGGATATTATCGTTCTCAAAGCTTTGATTAAACAGGCCGATGAAGCTAGACCAGACGAAAAAGTAGTTATTCACATAGGCAGAACACATATCATATCAGGATGGAGAAATATCCTTGAAGGTTTATTCTTACCTTACGTACCATTATTAGGTCCACAGTGGACTGGTGGTCAAGCGCTAGTAGTTCAGAGATATATGCACGCAACACCCGATCAGGAATACACCTACTGGGGAGGAGCAACAAGTATGTTCTGGGGTATGACTCTTGCACTATTACTTCACCCTATAGTTCAGATAATGCTACCTGCCAAAAACATAGGATTCGGTCTAACTTTGTTAATTCAGGGATATCTTTGTTCATACCTTGCTATGGAGATGTGTGAGACTAATGTTCAGAGAGCTATTGCAGGTATAATGGCGGGATCTTTGATCATGGCAAACTATATCAAACTCTGGGGAAGTCCATTCTTCTCTGCACCAGCAATGGGTCTAGCAACAGGAGTTATCCTCTGGCTAGTACTTGAATACCAAGGTAAGGGAAAGGAAAAGAAGAAATAAAATTAATTTAATTTTCTTTTTTATTTTTTTAAATCAACATGTTTTTTTTATGTATACGTATTTTTTTGATACTTTGTTTTAGAGGGAAACTTTTATAAACTTTTTAAATTCTTAACGTAGGAGATATAATGGTAACAGTAAAGATTTCGAAAAGAAAAAAAATGGGATCAAAGGCATTCTTAAAAAAGAGCTTACCTTTCTTTGTATTAAGTATAATTGTAGTTATTGGTGGGCTTTTTCTAATAGGTAGATTATTAGAAGATGATCCTCTCCGCAACACAGCACAATGGGGATGGTTTATCGTAACTTTCTTAATAGTCCAGTATATCAATGTAAAATATATAGTGAAGAAGTGATTTTATGGAATTCAGAGATATTTTTAGATATGTACTTTTGTTGGTATGTGTAGTTTATGGTATTAGGGCGTATATGACTGGTCAATTGACACTTAGGTATCTGTTAATAGCTGTTGTTCTTTGTGCAGTAACATATTTCATAATAGCAAGACCGGATAAATATTGAGATAGGCGTTCATATGTTTGATAAAATAATCAATAAAAAGTTATCTTTGCTTCCTTGGTTAATCTACTTAGAAGACGGTCCTGTACTCGAAGCCTTTAATTCATTGAAAGGTGAGAAAGAGATATTTGAAACGTATATCCCTGTTAAGTTGGGCAATCATCTATATTATAGTAGCCTATACTATAAAAAGACTTTGAGAAAAGAAGAGCTTTCCAAGTTAGTCATTGTTGATGAAAATGGTAAGATTCTAAAAGATAAAGAAAAAGCTTATAAAATTTGTCTTGCCGTAAATCTTTTTGTTAGAATAACTCCTTCAGAAAATCTTAAGTATATAGTGAGAAATCTGGAAGATATCGAAAAAGTCAAGGAATATAAATCAAAGGCAGATTATTTCGTGCCTACTGCAAAATTGTTTTTATCAAAAAAAGATGCGGAAACTTTAGAAAAATCTTTAGAGAGCTTCTATCAACATGAAAATACCGCAAAACAATTACTTGCTCATTATGTGCAGGGAGTTGAAAAGATTAAATCTTTAAAATCTATTGATTATACAGAGATCACAGATTTGGTTGACTCTTATACGAAAGCAGGATTTGAAAGAGTAAGAGCAAAAGAAAATATAAAGAAATTCATTGAACTTATCAGAGATTCTAAGAAAGCTTTGCCTCACCAAGAAGATAACTATTTAGATACTGAAGCTGGCGCTTACTACATGATTGATAGACTTGAAGCGTATGTAGTTAGAGATATTAAACTATTGGAAATTAGGTATGAGGGTATTCGTCAGTATTATTCAAAAAATGTAGCAGAAGATGAAGCTAAAGCATTATTGGATTTTTTTAATAAAAATATTTAATTCTTTTCTTTTCGTCATTATATTAATAATCTTTGAAAGATTTTTAGCTATCAATATTTTAGGTATATCTAAATATAATAGGATTAGTTAATATCTAATTATTATTATATGTAATTTTTTTGATTAATATATTAATTATGTTTTATTTTATTTTTTTTGTATTAATTTAATCTTTTCTTTATTTGCCGATAATAAAATAACTATTAATAGAAAACCTTATATATAATTTCGATTAGCCTCAATTGATTGGGCTTACTAAATTATATAGGTATGCCTAAATCAAAATATAAATGGAGGAAAAAAACAATGTCAGGAATTGGATATTTTGGTCCAAGGAGAAAACCTGGATACGAAGAGCAGCCTTCCATAAACCCCAGCTTTTTGAAGCTTAGACTACCATTCTACCACTACCCAATCGAGTACCAGGATTTTATCCAAGGGATGATTTTGGCGTGTGTACCTTTAGGTATCACGGCAACTATGGTGCCTACAATGGGAATACCAATTGAAGTAGCAGTTTTAATGGTAATGATAAACAACCTTTTCTATCTATGGCACACTTCTTTCGGTGACCCATCAATAGCCGGTTGGATTACTCCCGGTATACCAATTTACGTAGCATACTTTGAATCGTTCTCAACGGAAATCGTTGGTCCATCTGGAGTATATATTGAAAGAATGCAAGCGTTAATAGCAGTTCAGCTAATATTGGCTGCTGTTTTCATAATTCTTGGTGTATCTGGAGCAGGTAGACACTTGGTAGAACATATTCCAAAATCACTAACAGCAGGTATTCTTCTAGGATCAGGATTAGCATCCATAGAGAGAATCTTCAATCCAGCACAACCATTCGTAAAAGACTTACCAGTATCTTTCCTAGTATCCTCATTCTTGTCTCTATTTCTCTTGTTCTCTAAGAGGGCAGTTTCATGGAGAAAGAATAATAAGATATTTGCATGGATTGCCGGGTTTGGAATAGTTCCAGGATTCGTTATAGGATACATCTTGGGAGTTATAACTGGAGAAATCAAAGTCGATATGGCAGTAATTACGTCAAGACTTGTTATAGATATGCCATTCCAAAGAATGTTAAATGAAGTATCAGTCTTTGGAGTTGGATGGCCATCTGCTACAATGTTCGGTGCAGGAATTGCCGTTGCTTTGGTAGCCTACATCATATGTTTTGGGGATATTATCGTTCTCAAAGCTTTGATTAAACAGGCCGATGAAGCTAGACCAGACGAAAAAGTAGTTATTCACATAGGCAGAACACATATCATATCAGGATGGAGAAATATCCTTGAAGGTTTATTCTTACCTTACGTACCATTATTAGGTCCACAGTGGACTGGTGGTCAAGCGCTAGTAGTTCAGAGATATATGCACGCAACACCCGATCAGGAATACACCTACTGGGGAGGAGCAACAAGTATGTTCTGGGGTATGACTCTTGCACTATTACTTCACCCTATAGTTCAGATAATGCTACCTGCCAAAAACATAGGATTCGGTCTAACTTTGTTAATTCAGGGATATCTTTGTTCATACCTTGCTATGGAGATGTGTGAGACTAATGTTCAGAGAGCTATTGCAGGTATAATGGCGGGATCTTTGATCATGGCAAACTATATCAAACTCTGGGGAAGTCCATTCTTCTCTGCACCAGCAATCGGCTTAGTAGTTGGAGTTCTTCTCTACCTCTCTCTTGAATACGAAGGTAAGGGAAAGAACAAAGTAAAGAAAAAATAAATTTAATTTTTATTTTATTTTTATATTTTATAAAAATTAATACGTAGAAAATTAAAAGAAATATTATATCTTAAAAATTTATATCGTCTTCTTTAGAAAACATGGTCGCAATCATTATTCCTATAGTGATTAAAACAAATCCTGCGGCAAAAGTTCCCTCACTCTTCAATAAAAACAACTCTAATTTGTAGCCAACTATCTCAGAAAGTAACAATATAAACCCTATTACAGCTAATGTTGCTCCAATAATTCTATTTATTTTTTGTCCCATGCGTCTTAAAATGATGGGCCATTTAAAAGATTTATTGTCATGTAGTGTATATTCTCTAATATGATAAGATTTACTATGGCATAGAAAAGAAACTTTCTCTAACTTTTCTTATTATTTTGTGAAATGTAACTTTGTAATATATTCTATTTCTATATACGAATTCTTCACATCAATATTTTTGTATTTTCAAATTTCCGGGCGTAATTAAATTTAAAAACTATCTTTTGTATATTTATTAGGGCTCGTAGCTCAGCTGGTATGAGCGCGGCATTCGCAATGCCGAGGCCGCGGGTTCAAATCCCGCCGAGTCCATAAATAGATAACTTTTTTAAACTTTTAATATTATTTCAAACTGGGCCCATGGTCTAGTTGGTCATGACGTCACCCTCACACGGTGGAGGTCCTGGGTTCGAATCCCAGTGGGCCCATATCTAACAAATAAGGTTTATTATTGAGTGAAGGTGAATAATTGAAGTACACAAAAGATGAATTTCTTAATTCGTTTGGTAACAAAGCATGGATATCACCTTTTGAAAAGATTGTTGTTCTTGCAGATAAAGAAAAAAAAATAATTGAGATTTTCGAAAAGCATCCAAGAGGGATGGCAACAGCATCATGGGTTACATATCATTATCCTAAGGCTTCGTCTTTGATTACACAAGCCATAGGTGAAGGAAGTCAAAGTTTTTTTAGGGCTAAAGAGGGAAAGTGTGATTTGGATTTGAAAGCAGGGATTTCTGCAGCAGGCATTGAAGAAATTAAAATCACTCAAAATAAAATCCTAATTACTTATGCCGGTCTTGGTGGTGGCGGAGTTGGTGCCGTTCTTAATAGGGGGCTTGCAGAGGG
>ERZ795032.397-NODE-397-length-50919-cov-5.255446_pt1 | contig 50919 bp, 44 predicted proteins | sample MGYA00375124_ERZ795032 | MGnify/ENA primary metagenome ERZ795032 (study PRJEB30167, sample SAMN05720154) | activated sludge metagenome | isolation source: Anaerobic digester | place: China | collected 2015-12-16 ...
ATCGATTAAATATGGATCAACCATAATATCACCATGTTTTATAATTTTAACAATTGGTCTCATGCAACAATCAGCATAGTTTTTAGCAACTATTCCTGACTTGCTATTACTTAATTGAACACCGGTGCCCACCGGATAGGGTGTAATTATTTTCAAAAACTGCTTTAAAATATGGGGTTCGAAGAGTATACCGCCATTCCCCATAATATATTCTACGGCTTCGGAAGGAAAGAGTGCTTTCCTATATGGCCTATCGGATGTGAGGGCATCATAAACATCAGCCACTGCAATAATTCGGCTGGGCAGTGATATTTTTTTCCCCGGCAATCCGAAAGGGTAACCTGATCCGTCAAATCGCTCATGGTGCTGAAGTATTCCAATACCGAAATAATGAGAAAATGAATTATTATCCTTTACAAGTTGGTATCCTTTAAGGGGGTGTGACTTAATAATTTTAAACTCTTCGTTTGTCAAGCTGCTATTCTTTATTAGAATTTTCCTGGGGATGAATACCTTACCCACATCATGCAAAAGAGCTGCTAATCCTAACTTAAAAAGTTCATTTCTATTACTGTATAACGATAAACCAACGGCAAGTGATAAAACTGAAACATTTACTGAATGAAAAAAAGTATAATCATCATAAACCTTAAGATCAAACATATTTACAAGAAGTTCCTTGTTTGCTTGAATAATATCTATAATATCATCAATGAGTTTCTCAAGTTTATCAACAGTTTTGCTTCTTATGGCCTTTATACTTTCGATCTCCTCGAATGCATTTTTAATAGTTTTAACGCATTCTAAACGCAAATTATCATCTATCAATACAGGAACTTCTATATCATGTGAAAGTGCATCATCAACATATATACCGTGATACCCCAATTCCTTTAACTTAACTATGTAAGATTCCTGGATTTTAGTACCGGCATTTAAGAGAAGCTCGCCATTTTTCCCCCAAATTGGTCTTGCGTTAATTATTCCTTCTTTTAGATGATCTATATAAACAAACCTCATAATCAATAACCCTTCCATAAGAAAACAACAATTAGCAACTATTAATATAGTATAAAACAATTCCTTACAATATTCAACAAGTTTTGCAAAAATGGGTGCATTTAAAATTTTTGAAGAAATGATTGCCGTAATTTGACTGCTGGATACATAATTATATAGATCGCATGCAGGAAATAAGAAGTGGGAAGTGAGCATTCTACAGGTTATATTATTCATAGATCAAACCTCTTAACCCTAGCTTCCCACTTTATCCAATTATTATTGTACTACATCGAAAGCATAGTTGCTGCCTGAGTTATTATCCCAATTGTTTGCACAATCTTTAAAACATACATTTATTGTTCCTGATTTTACTACAGGGATATTTACCTCAAAACCTTTGTCAGTTCTATTCATGGGATAATCATAAAGGTTATCCCAATTGCTGCCGTAACCTACATGGGCATAAATGTGTGATGCACCACTTTGTGCAAGTAAGCCGCTATATTGAACAGTAAGCTTATCGCCCAAAGAAGGTATTGCGGGGCTAACGCTTAATCCATTTTTCAAATACTCTGTACTATTAGTGAAAGTTGCTGTAGTTTTGTTTACTCTTGGCATTAAAAATTACCTCCTTTCTATTATTCTTGTATTTCCTGATTTATTATTTACCTATAGAATTTTAAAAATACAGCACAACCTTTAAGGATTATTAGGAATAAATGCCATAATGAACCTGCATAACAATTTATTACTATTAGCAGTAATATTATACAAATAAATTACTTTTATCTGTGCTTTTTTAATAATTCTGTTGGTTTATGAATTATCTATTTGTGAATAGGTTTTGCTTTTTTTGCAGATAATATTACAACCTTATAACTTTTTTAATAATTGGAAAGGATGATAAATATGAAGGCAGTTATTATGGCTGGCGGAGAAGGTACAAGATTAAGACCTTTAACCTGCAGCAGACCAAAACCTATGGTACCTGTAGCAAATAAACCTGTAATGCAGTATATTATTGAGTTATTAAGAAAGTATGAACTTGTAGATATCGCTGTAACATTGCAATATATGCCGGAAACAATTAAGGATTACTTTAGAGATGGTAGTGAATATGGCGTTAATTTGTCATATTACGTCGAAAATACTCCCCTGGGTACTGCAGGAAGTGTAAAGAATGCAGAAGAATTCCTTGATGATACGTTTATTGTAATTAGTGGAGACGCACTTACTGATGCAGATTTAAAGAGTGCTGTAGATTTTCATAATAATAAAGGTTCAATAGCCACACTACTGCTTAAAAAAGTAGATGTACCGCTTGAATATGGGGTAGTTGTAACGGATAGTGAAAGCAGGGTAACAAGATTTCTGGAAAAACCAAGCTGGGGTGAAGTGTTCAGCGACACTGTCAATACTGGAATATATATCCTTTCTCCTGTTGTGCTAACCTATTTTAATAGAAACGAAATGTTTGATTTTAGCAGAGATTTATTTCCTATATTGTTAAATGAAGGAATGCCAATGTATGGCTACATAATTGATGACTATTGGTGTGATATTGGCGATCCTAATGCTTACATCCAATCCCATATTGATATTTTTGAAGGAAAAGTAAAAATAAATATTCCCGGGAAAGAAATAATGAAAAATGTGTGGGTAGGTGAAGGTACAGCTATCGATGAAAATGTAAAAATTCATTCACCTTGTATTATAGGTAAACACACAAGAGTAAAGAAAAATAGCTTAATAGGTGAATATTCAATAATCGGTGATTCTAATATTATAGGAGAAGGGGCAAGCATAAAAAGAAGCATTATATGGAATAACTCACTAATAGATGAAAATGTTGAACTAAGAGGAAATGTAGTATGCAATAAAGTTCACTTCTATAATAATTCATCAGCATTTGAAAATTCTGTAATAGGTGATGACACCGTAATAAAAGAAAATGCTATCATTAAACCAAACATAAAAATCTGGCCGGACAAGCTTATCGATGAAGGGACTATTGTAAATTCCAATCTTGTATGGGGTGCAAAATACACAAGGAATATTTTCGGGAACAGAGGTATAGCAGGTGAAATAAATAATACTATAACACCTGAATATGCATCAAAACTTGGCGCAGCATACGGGGCTATTTTTAAGGAAAAGGGAAAAATAGGCATAAGTTGTGACAATAATCCTTCTACTAAAATGATTAAATCAGCATTTATCGCAGGTTTGCTTACTACTGGTCAGGAAGTATATGATCTTGGAGAAATGCTTTTGCCTATAACAAGGTCTGCAATTAGATTTTACAGAATGGATGGTGGAATTCACATAAGTTCTCTCAGACAAAATCCTGCAAGGTTGTTTATTGATATTTTAGATGAAAAAGGATGCAATATTAACAGAGGTACTGAAAGAAAAATTGAAAGTATTTTTATTAGAGAAGATTTTACCAGATGCGAAGGAGACTGCATTAAGGAAGTTACAAAAATATACGATTACAGTAATTATTATCTTGGAAACATTATTAATAGTGTAAAGGCTGCAAAATTCAACTATAAAATAGTTCTGAATACAAGTTCTGATTTTACTGCAGAAATCATGAAAAATCTTTTGAATGCACTCGGCTGTGAAGTAGAGCTGCTTAACCTGAAAATTGTAAACAGCAAAACAAAAAGAGAAAGTATGACATCAGCAGATGTTAGATTTTTTACGAGTCATATAAAAATGGGTAATTATGATCTGGGTGTATCAGTTGAGGATTCCTCGGAAAAAATGATGCTTATAGACGATAAAGGGCGGATATTAACTGAGGACATGTACATGGCTCTTATAGCAATAATGCTTTTCAAATCAGGCGGAGGAGGTACGGTAGTTGTACCTTTATCTACAAGCCATGTTATTGAAAAAATTGCCGAGGAATATAATGGGAAGGTTATAAGAACTAAAACATCCACACAGGATATAATGTATAAATTATTAGGAAATGGTGAAGAGGAAATGTTTGATCAATTTACTCTTCATTTTGATGCAATAGCCGGACTTGTTAAAATTTTGAAGTTTATGTCATTAAATAATTATAAGCTTTCAACGCTGGTGGATATGATTCCATCTTTTTATATGAATAGACAGGAAGTTGAATGTCCCTGGAATGCAAAAGGAAAAGTTATACGGGAAATAATACAGGAACAAGAAGGAAATACAATTGAAACTACCGAAGGAGTAAAAATATATAAAGATGGAGGGTGGGTTCTTGTTTTACCAGATGCTGAGCTTCCTATATGCAGGGTTATAAGCGAAAGCTATTCGGCAGAATTTGCCAAAGAGCTAAGTACAGCATATGCTGATAAAATAAGGGAAATAAGCCAAAAGTAATCTTTTTAATAACTAGAACCCTTTTCAGAAGGTGCATTTAATTTATCTGAAGAAAATATTGTCAAGGGACATAAGTGGAGGCTCTAAACACCGTAACTATAGCCCCTGGTTAATATTTCTTCAGATTTTATAAATGCACCCCTTTTCAGATTTTCATCTTGCAAAATAAGTATATTAAAAGTAAAATAAAAGTATGGTTGCTGCAAAACAGGAGCAATTAGTTTTACAATGTTGTGTACGATGTTGTATATAATGACAGGAGTTTTAGTGATGAAAAAAGGCAGCTGGTTTGTGTTATTTTTAATATATTCTATTTTAGGCTTTATTATATCGCTTCAATTTAGAAGTAATATGAGTACAAAAAAAGAAAAATCAGCCTCTGTTTTAAATACCGAAAGACTTCTGGCACAGGTTGAGCAGGAGAAAAAAACTCAAACTGAGCTTAAGGCTGAAATAGAACAAAATAGAAAGAAAATTGAAGAATATTTAAAAAGTTATATTGAGTTAAATGATGATAGAAAGTTAAAAGACTTGTGGACGGCTCTATATGATGCGAAATTGAAAGCAGGTTTTACAGATGTAGAGGGACCCGGGCTTGTAATAAAACTTGATGATGCTCCTTCAAAAAAATCTGATGATCCATTGCTTTCGATTATACATGATGCTGATATACAAATAATTCTTAATGAGCTTAAAAAAGCAGGAGCACAGGCAATTTCCATTAATGGAGAAAGGATAGTTGCAACAAGCGAGCAGCTTTGTGCGGGCCCGACAATTAGAATAAATAAGGAGGTTTACTCGGTCCCTTATAGAATTAACGTGATTGGTCCCCCGGATGACCTATACTATTCATTAATGATGTCTGAGAGGGTAATATTGATGCGTAAACAGGGAATAAGAATTACAGTTGGCAGATCAAACAAGGTTTTAGTAGAGCAGTACAAGAAAGACCCTACTAAGCTTATTTCCAGGCTTGAGGTGATTGGATTATGAAAATAGCAAGGAATATTGCAATTACAGTTGTGTGTATTATTTTGGGAGTAATGGTTGCATGGCAGTACAAAAGTATAAATTACAATCAAAACGCCATGAGTTACCAGAATAAAAGAGCTGAAGGATTAATGGAAGAGGTTATAAGGCTGCAGAAAAACAATGCAGATTTAAGAACCCAATTACAAAAACTTCAAAATGATGTTAGGTTGTATGAAAGTGCAAAAGCAGGAAGTGATGAAGCATCGAAAACGTTGCTCGAACAATTAAAAACCGCAAGAATCTTTGCAGGCTTTTATGATGTAAAAGGCAAAGGAATAATAATAACAGTTGAAAGTAATATCTATACTGTATTGGAAGATGATATTCTTGCTTTGGTAAATGAACTGCGGGCAGCAGGAGCTCAGGCAATATCTGTTAACGATGAACGGATTACAGCTATGACAGAAATAAGAGATGCACCTCCGTATACAATGATTAACAAGGTACCTGTAACAGCACCGTTTACGATAAAAGCCATTGGAGATCCTGAGCAATTGGAGAACTCGCTGAAAATGATTAGTGGTGTTGTAGAAAACCTGCAGGAATTTTTAAAAATTACGATTAAAAAATCAGATGATATTTCCATACCAAAAGTGAGGGAGGACGGCTCAGTAATAAAAATCGACTTATTAAACCCGGTTTCACAATGATAAATAGTATTATTTCTTTACTCCCTGAAATATAAATATTATAGATATTTATTTTTCAGGGAGTTGATATACTTTGTATAAAAGAATATTTGTTCTATTCTTAATATCTATAGTTTTAGCTGGATTTATTACAATTAATCTATACGAAAAAACAAGAAAAAATCATAAGCCTTTTAGAGCTCTTGGAGAAGTTTATAATTCTGATTTTAAAGATCTTGATTTAAGCATAGAGTTAAGTGGAAGGCTTTCAAGCGATAATCAATATTCTGACAAAAAAGCATATCCAGAAAATAATAAGCTTAATAGCAGTTCAATATTAGAGAATAATCTAAAATATTCAGATTATTCAAATTCTGTGGAAACCTCTCAAAATATTGTCTACAGTAATAAACTTTTATCATGGGGTATTTTAAGAAAACCAAATAATGAAACTCCAGCTGCAGATCCGGGTGCACCAGAACTGCTTGCAAAATACAATGGAATTTATTTGGGAGATACGTCAAAAAAGGTAATCTATATGACTTTCGATGAAGGATATGAGAATGGATATACACCTAAAATCCTTGATGTTCTAAAGGAAAATAAGGTACAGGCCGTATTTTTCATAACTGGGCCCTATTTGAATAAACACCAGGATCTGGTGAGACGTATGGTGGAAGATGGTCATATAGTTGGAAATCACACTGTACATCATCCAAGTCTTCCTACTTTGACTGATGAGGAAATAGAAGAGGAGATATTGGGACTGGAAAGGGCATTTAATGAAAAATTCAATAGAAAAATGCAATTCTTGCGCCCCCCAAAAGGGGAATACAGTGAAAGAACTCTTGCAATAACAAATAAACTGGGTTATCAGAATATGTTTTGGAGCTTTGCATATGATGATTGGTATAGAGATAAAATCAGAGGCCCTGAATACGCACGTAACATAGTGATGAATAACCTGCATAATGGTGCCATACTATTGCTGCATGCTGTTTCAAAAGACAATGCAGATGCCCTTGATATGATAATCAAAGGTGCAAGAGAAAAGGGTTATGAGTTTGGAGACTTTGATGAGCTAAAAGAGTAGTTAAAGGAGAGTTAACAAAATGGCTTTGTCCAGAAAGAATATCAAGGATGCAGGTAAAAACAGTAAAGTAAAAGGAGAAAAAAGGCATGCCGATAAAAATGTAAAGGAAAAACTTACTGAAGTTCTTGAACTACCAAAGGAAGTTATACTTAACATACCTAAAATGACTATAATAGGTAATAAGGAATTGGTAATTGAAAACTATAAAGGAATAATTGAGTATGGAAGTGCTAGAATACGGATAAATACAGGCACAGGATTGATAAAAATCACCGGTAATGGTTTGAATATAAAGGAGATCACTTCAGAGGATGTAATTATAGGGGGAGATATAAGTTCATTGGAATTCCAGATGTAATTGTTGCAGCTATGGAGGTTAAAAATGTTATTTTTAAGGTTATGGAATTATATTAGAGGATATGTTATCATATTAATTGAAGGGTATTACCTTGAAAGGTTTATTAATATCTGTACACACAGGCAGATATTTTTATGGGATGTTAACCGCTCCAGTGATATAGCAATGACATTAAAAGTAAGCATACAGGGGTTTAAGTTGCTAAGACCGGTAGCACAAAAAACTTATTGCGCAATAAAAATTGTAGACAAAAAAGGTCTGCCCTTTATTCTAAGCAGATATAAGAAAAGAAAGGCTTTTGCGCTGGGTGCATTGTTATTTTTTTTCCTTATAAATGTACTGGCCTCATTTATATGGGATATAGAAATAACAGGCAACATGGAAATAGGGAGAATGGAAATTGCTGAAGCACTATTTAGTATGGGGATAAAGCCCGGAACTTTAAAATATAAGGTTGATGTAGATATAGTTGCCAACGAACTGATGCTTAAAATGGAAAAGCTGGCTTGGGTTGGCTTTGAAATAAGGGGTACCAGAGCTTTGCTATATTTGAAGGAAAGGCAGAAGCCGCCTGAACTGGTAGCTAAAGATATACCATGTAATATTATTGCTGGAAAAGATGGTATAATCAAGTCAGTAATAGTAAAAGCAGGCCAGGAACTGGTAACAGCAGGTGATACTGTAACAAAAGGACAGATTCTTGTGACTGGAGTAATCAAAGGTAAAAACGAAAATGAACCACAAAAACTTGTCCATGCAATTGCAGAAATTGAAGCAAGAACTTGGTATGAGGCCAACGGTACGGTAAAATTTAAAACTGTAGAAACCGTACGCACAGGTAAAACTACAGAAATTTACAGGCTGAAGTTACTTGGCAAAGAAACGAACATACCATTTTTAAAGAAAATGGATTTTGTCAATTATGATAAGATAGAATTTAGAAAGGTATTATCGTTGGGAAAGGATCTTGTACTGCCTTTTGAGTTATTAACAGAGAAATACTATGAGAATGAATTGGTAGAAAAGAGTTTGAGCGTTGATGAAGCTAAAGAAGCAGCTGAAAATAAGGCAATTAAAAAACTTATGGACATTATTCCGGAGAAAGCGGAAATTTTAAACAGGATAATAGATTTTAAACAGAACAATGAAGACGCAATAACTGCAAATATAATAATCGAATGTATTGAAGATATAGGAATTACAGAAGAGATTGGGGGAGAATGATTGGAAGGACAAATTGAAAAAGCTGTTGAGCTTGACAGACTGGACTCAGCAATAAATTTATTTGGCAAATGTGATGAAAACATTAAGATTATCGAGGAAGCTTTTGGAATAAGGGTAGTTTCCAGGGATGAAGGAATTAAAATTATCGGGACTTGTGAAAATGTCGAGAAGGCTGATAAAATAGTAAAAAAGTTAATTAATATAGCTGAAAAGGGAGAAACAATTACACGGCAGAATGTTAATTACCTTGTACAGTTGGCAGAAGAAGGTTTGCTTGAAATTAACAGTGATTACCTGGATGACTGTGTATGCTTTACTGTCAGGGGAAAACAAATAAAGGCTAAAACTTACGGACAAAAAAATTATGTAAATGCGATAAAGAACAATGTAATATGTTTTGGGATAGGACCTGCAGGTACAGGAAAAACGTATCTTGCTGTTGCTATGGCTGTAACGGCTTTTAGAAACAAAGAAGTCAACAGGATAATTCTTACAAGACCTGCTGTTGAAGCCGGCGAAAAACTGGGCTTTTTACCAGGTGATCTGCAGAATAAAGTTGACCCTTATTTGAGACCTTTATATGATGCCCTATATGATATACTAGGCTCCGAAACCCACCACAAATATATGGAAAAAGGAATGATTGAAATTGCACCTCTTGCTTACATGAGGGGGCGGACTCTTGACGATTCTTTCATAATTCTTGACGAAGCTCAGAATACCACCCCGGAACAGATGAAAATGTTTTTGACAAGAATAGGATTTGGATCAAAAGTAATAGTAACAGGAGATATAACACAGATTGATCTTCCAGGAGAAAAGAAGTCAGGTCTTAAGGAAGTAATTAAAATATTAAAAAATATTAAAGGTATAGAATTTATATTCTTAACTGAAAAAGATGTTGTAAGGCATGAGCTGGTACAGAGAATTATAAAAGCTTACGAAAGATATGATACAATAAAGAGCTGAAAAGATGAAATTTAGTTAGGCCAAAGGCGGTGAATACTAATTGTCGCTATACAAAAATAGAGAGAAGATCGATATGAAAGGGTTAAGGATATTTAGATTATTAAAAACATATATTGTCAGTACAACATTCCAGAAAATATTGATTGGTATTCTAACCCTTATTATTTCCTTCATAATTGTGGAAAATGGTGCTGTTCCAAAACGGTACAAGCTTTATGCAGGAATGGTATCCCCATATGATATACCCGCTCCGCGAGATATTGAAAATGTTTTATTGACAGAGCAAAAAGCCTTTGAAGCTGCGAATAATGTTCCGGCTGCAATTATAAGAAAGGTAAATATTCCTATAGAAGTGCTGAATTGTGTAGATGATTTCTTCATGGACCTTGAAAGTGCAAGGAAAAAAGCAAATGGAATAATTCAGGAAAAAGGGTTGACAAAAAAGTCCAAAAACTATGAAGAGGAATGGGAAAAGGTGCAGAGGCAGAGTGTAGAAGAACTGAAAGAAGCTGTTAAGGAGCTTAATCTTGTTGTACCTCTTTCTGATGACCAGTTAAGTTATCTTGTGGGCAAAATTAGTGATGATGAATTAGTAGTTTTTAAGAAAACCATTAGAGAACTGATTAGCGAAGTAATGGCCCAGGAAGTCACCAATGAAAATCTGGCGTTTAGAATTAATGCTTCACAGAACAGTATTCAGAGCAAAGAATTAAATCAGGAAATTAAAAATCTTGGTGGACATCTTATAAAGGCATTTATTAAACCTAATAGCGAAATTGATATTGAACTTACCGAGACAAAAAGGAAAGAGGCCTATAATAATTTCAGGGAAAATAATAAGATAATAGTTAAGAAGAATTCCAGAATTGTAAGCGTTGAGGAAGTTATTACCGAAGATAAAATGCAAATGTTAAAGGAACTTAACCTGATAGAAACAGGTAAAATTGACTATGTCTTTGCTATAGGCATAATGGTCATATTGCTATTGCTTGCATTACTTCTCCTGGTATATATGAATTTCAATTGTAAACATGTTCTGTCGAATAGGAATTATATTATTGTTCTTTGTATAGTTATTGTTATGATTTTATTTTTGGCAAGGGTTTTATATGTCTACTCACCACTTCTCATTCCTTTTTCGATAGCAGCAATGTTAATAGCTATTCTCATAGATTTCAAGCTGGCTATAATAGCAAATTTCATTTTAACCCTAGCTATTTCAATTATGACAAAAGGTGATATTGCCTTCCTTTATATGTCATTGGTAAGCGGAACCCTTGCAACGTTTTTGGTATCCCGCGTAAATCAAAGGAGCAGTCTCACAGCGGCAGGCTTAATAACTTCCTGCATAAATGCAATAATTATTGCATGCTTTGGAATATTAAGCAAAAATCAGCTTAAAACGATTGCACTAGATAGCGCTATAGTTTTTGCCAATGGATTTGTTTCAGTAATAATAACTATTGGCATGCTGCCTTTATGGGAAACTGCATTTAACCTGGTAACTCCTTTAAAGCTTTTGGAGCTTGCCAATCCAAATCAGGCTCTTTTAAAAAAATTATTAATAGAGGCACCGGGTACATATCATCATAGTTTAATGGTAGGCAACCTGGCTGAGGTTGCTATTGAGGCATTGGGAGGGAATCCACTTCTTGCAAGGGTGGGTGCATATTATCATGATGTAGGCAAATTGAAAAGACCTGATTTTTTTGGAGAAAATCAAATATCAGGTAATCCACATGATAAAATGAATCCAAGTCTGAGTACGCTGGTAATAATTTCGCATACTGAGGACGGAGTAAAAATAGCAGAAAAATATAAACTGCCACAGGCAATCAAGGAAATCATTGTTCAGCATCATGGTACTACAATGGTTGCCTACTTTTTTCACAAAGCCAAAAAAGAGGACAAGACAGGCACAGTAAAAGAAGAGGCTTTCAGATATCCCGGACCCAAACCTACGAGTAAGGAAGCAGCAGTAGTAATGCTTGCTGATTCAGTGGAAGCAGCTGTAAGGTCTATGACAGAAAAAACAGAAGGAAAAATCGAGGGGCTTGTTAGGAAGATCATTAAAGACAAGCTTGATGATGGTCAATTGGATTTATGCGACCTTACTCTCAAGGATTTGGATACAATTGCAAATAGCTTTATGAGAGTTTTTAGCGGCTTTTTTCACGCAAGACAAAAATATCCTGAAATAATTAAAGCGGGGAAAGAATTTTTAGAAGAAAAAGTTTTTGTATTGCCTGATACCATTGTTGTAAATAATAAAATAAATGATAAAACAAACATAGATCACGAAATAAACATGGATGATGAAATAAGCGGAAGGAATTAATAGTATGATTATATTTATTGAAAATTTACAGAGTAAAGTTGGAGTGTCACAGGAAATTGAAGATATAATACGAAAAGCTATAGAACTTGGCTTGCAGAAAGAAGGTTTTGATGTACCAGCAGAAGTGAGCGTAATATTGCTTGATGATGAAGGCATAAGGGAAATAAACAGAGAGCAAAGGAATATTGATTCGCCTACCGATGTGCTTTCTTTTCCCCTTGTTGATATGGAAAATGGAAAAATAAATTCAGATTTAGGAGATTTTGATCTGGATGAAGAAAAAATCTTGCTTGGAGATATTGCAGTATCTCTTGAAATGGCTAAAAAGCAAGCTGAAGAATATGGGCATTCTTTTGAAAGAGAATTGGCTTTTTTAATTACTCATGGAGTATTTCACCTTCTTGGCTATGATCATGAAGATGAAGAAAGTCAGAAGCGTATGTTCTCCAAACAAGAAGCAGTCCTGCAGGATATGGGACTTGTAAGAAAAGGTTGATATATAGTTAAGAGGTGAAGAGGATGGAATATGAAAAGCTGGTTAAGCTTGCCGCAGAAAAAAGGGGAAAAGCATATGCACCTTATTCCAGGTTTAGGGTAGGAGCCGCCTTGATAACTAATACGGGTAATATTTACACAGGTATAAATATAGAAAATGTATCATATGGAGCAAGCAATTGTGCAGAAAGGACTGCGATTTTTCAAGCTGTATCTAATGGGGAAGACAGAATTAAAATAATAGCAATTTCCAGTGACAGTGAGGATTTTATATTTCCATGTGGAATATGCAGACAGGTACTTGTTGAATTTGGTTGTAAAAATACAGAAATTGTGTGCAGCAAAAAGAACGGAGAATTTGTTGTGTATACTTTAGACCAGCTAATGCCCCATGCATTTGATAAATTTTAAGTTATATATAACGCAAAAATGATTTAACTATATTTTATAAAGTATCATCTTTTGCGCGTTATCTTTAGGCTACAGGAGGTAATAAATTAATGGACTTTAAATCCGGTTTTATAGCAGTAGTAGGAAGACCGAATGTTGGTAAATCAACTTTAATTAATAAAATAACAGGGGAAAAAATATCTATAATATCCGATAAACCCCAAACCACAAGAAATGTAATTAAGGCAATAGTTACACATGAAGACTACCAGATGATTTTTTTAGATACACCAGGTATGATCAAGCCCAAAAATAAGCTGGGGGATTATATGATAAGAGTAGCTTTGGAGTCTCTTGAAGAAGTGGATGCTATTCTTTTTTTAATTGAAGCAACAGGGGAAAGACCAGGCAGAGGTGATTTGCAGGTAATGGAACAATTAAAAGAATTAAAAACTCCTGTTTTTCTAGTAATAAACAAAATTGATTTAATATCAAAAGAAAAACTATTATCTTTAATAAGAGTTTACAAAGAATATATGGATTTTGAAGGTGTTATCCCAATATCAGCTTTAAGTGGCGACGGTGTGGATATTTTGCTTGATGAAATTAAGAAAGTATTACCTTCCGGCCCTCAATACTTTCCTGAAGATATGATAACTGATCAGCCCGAGAAGGTAATTGCTGCAGAAATTATCAGGGAAAAACTTCTTCTGCTCCTAAAAGAGGAAGTGCCCCATGGTATTGGAGTTGAAATTCTTTCATTCACTGAAAAAAAAGATAAAAATATGGTTGAAATACAGGCAAATATTTATTGTGAAAAAGACTCTCATAAAGGCATTGTTATAGGTAAAAACGGAGCAATGTTAAAACAGATTGGTACAATGGCCCGTGAAGAAATTGAAAAATTTCTTGGACTCAAAATATATCTGCAATTATGGGTAAAGGTAAAAAAAGATTGGCGTAATAGTGAACAGGTTTTGAATATTCTTGGCTATAAAAGGTAATCTAAGGAAGAGCTTTGGAATAGTTCCAGTATACAAAATGTAATTTTGAGAAATATAATAATGTAGATGTTTTATTTATTAATTTACACCTTGAATAACTTTGAGGCTTGTCTCGAAGGATTGAACTAAGGGTTTTGGTATATTCAACAATTGAAAAAGAACAGGGGGAATAATATTATGTTGAAAGAATTCGTATGGAATTTGTTTCAAAAGACCGGTAATGTAAGAAGCTATGTTTTTTATAGAGAGATTGTTGAAAGAGAAAGTGCATTATTTGAGGAAACAAAAACAAGGGATGAAGTTGCAATTACCGGAGTACATCAATAATAAAAATTCTAATTATATTATTTGAATGAGGAAATGCTAATAATCAGGTTAAAGGTTAAAAATGGGATATATAAAAACACAGGGGTTAGTAATTAAAGAGGTCAACACCGGGGAAGCAGATAAAATAATAACTCTTTTATCAAGGGACCATGGTAAAATTCAGGTATTTGCTAAAGGAGCACGAAGGCCAAGAAGTCAGTTTACTGCGTGTACCCGGTTTCTATGCTTTAGTGAGTTCACACTTTTTAAAGGACGTGATATGCACACTATAAATAGTTGCGAGGTTATTGAAGCATTTTCAGAAGCTGGGAAGGATCTGATTAAGCTTACTTATGCTTCTCATATAATTGATATAATATTTGATACTGTTCAGGAAGAGCAAAGCTCTTCAGGTACTTTAAAACTACTTTTATATACACTTTATTACCTGTTTAAAACTGATAAGTCTCCTGAACTAATTACAAGGATATTTGAATTGCGCTATTTGTGTATTCTTGGTTACTCTCCACATGTTACAGGTTGTGTTAGTTGTGTGAAAAGAGATTTAACGGGTTATTTTTTCAGCTTTAACAAATGCGGTTTCCTGTGTGGTAATAGTGAATGTATCTGTAAGGATGCATCAGCAATCAAAATTTTGCCAGGCACTGCCAGGGCGCTGCATCATATAGTTTATTCGAAAATGAACAAGCTGTTTGGGTTTGATTTGGCACCGGAGGTACTTAAGGAATTAAAATACATTACAGCAAGGTACTTAAGAGAAAGATTGGATAAGGAATATAAAGGTCTTAATTTTTTGAAAAGCATAGATATAACTTGATAATGTTTAAGTCTACTAAATATAAATAAAATATAATAAAAATAAAAAATCAAAAAAGTATTGACAGAGCATATAGATGCTAGTATAATTTACTTTGCAGGTTAAAAATGCGGTCGTGGTGGAATTGGCAGACACGTACGTTTGAGGGGCGTATGCGCGAGCATATGGGTTCAAGTCCCATCGACCGCACCAACAAAAACAGCTATTAATATCAAAGTTAATAGCTGTTTTTTTGTGAATACTAAAGTAAAAATTTTATTTGTATACACTTTTTATTAAATGAGATATAAAAAAACTCTGCTTTATTTATTAAAAACATATTGAACATAGTACAAACTACTGGTAAAATGGTTATAAATATATATGAGAATGTCATGTAGAATCAGCGTGTACATTCTCCAGTTAAAGGGGATATGCTTAATGGCAGGATTTTTTGGCTTCTTTGATTATACAAAACCCGGACCGGGAATACCTGAGGATGCTCCACCGAAAGCGCCAATCATTGTTTTTTTTGAGATCTATTTTAGGAAATTCTGGAACTTGGTTAAAATTAACCTTATGTTCAACCTGTTTAATTTACCGGCATTATTAGCTGTTTTATTTGGAACAATGTATTTAATACAGGGGCAGATTACAGACGATCCGGCTATGGATCTTATGACACGTTTCATAATTGGCAGCGTAGTTATATGCATACCGTTGATTACAGTAGGACCGGCTCAGGCAGGATTCACTTATATACTCAGAAATTACTCAAGAGAAGAACATGCTTTCCTATGGTGGGATTTTAAGGATACGGCCATTAGTAATTTTAAACAAAGCCTGATTATTTCTGTAATTGATTTTTTCGCCTTTATATTATTTGGCATAGTAGTTAACTTCTATTTTAAGTATACTGCAAATAATAATATGATAATGACTCTTATGGTATTTGCCAGAACTATTATTATACTTGCTTTTCTAATATATTTAATGATGCATATGTATATCTACCCAATGCTTGTTACATTTAAGTTAAATTTAAGGCAGCTTTACAGAAATGCTTTAATCTTTTCTCTTGCAAAGTTTTTCCCCAATTTGGGAATATTGATATTATGTACAGCACTAGTACTTTTATCTTTCTATTTTAACACTCTTATAGGAATTATTTTGTTTATTTTCCTTACGGTTAGTACTATAGGTCTTATTATTAACTTTTACATTTACCCTAAACTTAAAAGGTATATGATAGATAAGGTTGCTGATGAAGACACAGAAGTTGATGAAGATGAAGATTACGAAGATGATGTTGACGATGTTGAGAAATCTGATAATACAGAGGAAGATAATAATAGAATAGAATAGAATATCAATCATATGAAAAAATGAAGATGACCGGATATTAACCGATGTTAACAGGATGATAATTTAAATGGCAATTATTAAGTAAGAATTATGTTGTAAAAAAAGTCAGCATAAAAAACAGCACAATATCAGATTGTGCTGTTTTTTTATAATTGTATTACTACTTTGTTATGTTGCCAATGGGAAACGCATTCCAAGAGTGTAACTTTTTGATGACCCGTAAAGAATACATTGCTTTCCAAATTGTCATAGCAGTATTATTTTGATGTTTTAATTGTTAGAGAGCTATTATCCTGTTCTATCATATCATGCATTGAATAAAGACCGGGTTGCTTATTATAAATAAATAACGCTGCTTTTATGGCTCCAGTACCGAATATTTCCTTTGACATAGCAGTGTGTTTTAATTCGATTATTTCATCATTACCTGCAAAAATAACAGAGTGCTCACCTACAATCGTACCTCCTCGGACAGCATGAATCCCAATTTCGGTTTTGCTTCTTTTTTTCCTGCGGGCATGCCTGTCATATACATACTCCTGTTTTTGTCCTATGACAGTATTTATGGCATCTGCAATTGCCAAAGCAGTACCACTGGGTGCATCCAGTTTTTGATTATGATGTTTTTCAATTATTTCTATATCAAAATAGCCTTCAAGAAGTTTAGAGGCCTTTTTTACAAGGTCTATAAGCAAGTTTACACCAAGAGACATATTTGCTGATTGGAAAACTGGTATAAAGCCTGATGCTTCTTTAAGCTTCTTCATATGAAGATCTGATAAACCTGTGGTTGCCATAACCAGAGGTATTTTTTTTGAAACTGCATATTCAAGTAAATTATCTAGTGCTGCAGGATTGGAAAAGTCAATAATAGCATCAACATGAATATTGCAGTTTCCAATATTCGTAAAAACAGGGTATTGATTTTTAATTGAATCATTTATATCGTAACCAGCAACAATTTCCAAGTCAGTGTTTTGCTGGGCCAGTCTGGTAATAACCTGACCCATTTTCCCATTACAGCCGCTTAACAGAATTTTTATCATTTGCATTCATTCCTCTCTTTAACTCAGTTACATCAAACCATATTTCGTTAGTTCGGATTTTAGTATTTCCAGATTTTTTTCGCTTATATCCACCAAAGGCATTCGGCATTTTCCGACATTCATTCCCATAAGGTTCATTGCAGCTTTAATTGGAATAGGACTTACTTCGATAAACAAAGCTTTGATAAGATTCAGTGTTTTCAATTGTATTTTACGACTGCTTTCAATATCACCTTCCAGATATTTATAAACCATGTCATGGGTGTCTTTTGGTATAATATTTGCCATAACAGAAATAACCCCTTTACCTCCTAAAGCTAGTAGAGGCACTACCTGTCCATCTTCTCCTGAATAAATTGTAAAATCATCTCCACAGAGATTAATTATATCTCCTACCTGGGAAAGATTACATTCTTTTATTCCGTAAATATTATGAATCTCAGATAATGCTTTAATGGTATCAGGATTGATATTCAAGTTTGTTCTTGATGGAACATTGTAAAGAATAATAGGTATTTTAATACTTGAAGCGATTGCTTTAAAGTGTTCGTACAATCCTTTTTGAGTTGTTTTATTATAGTACGGTGTAACACTAAGTATACCGTCTGCTCCTGCATCTTCAGCAGCTTTGCTAAGTTCTATGGCATGACGGGTATCATTGCTTCCTGTACCGGCAATAACAGGTATTCTGCCATTTACTTTTTCTACAGTAAATTTAATAGCTGAAAGATGTTCTTCATCAGGCATTGTAGAAGCTTCTCCGGTTGTACCGCATGATACTATGGAATCTATACCTTGGTTAATCTGGAACTCAATTAGCTCCTCAAGTTTTTCAAAGTTTATGCCATCTTTTGTAAAAGGTGTAATAATAGCAACTCCAGCGCCGGTAAATATTGGTTTCCTCATAAATATACATCCTTTCTATATTATTTTGCAATGTATTTATATCTGTGGTTAATCTTATTTTAGATTGATTTTATATTACAACTCCATTATATTATATGTCAAATAGAAATTTCCAGCCATTAATAATTTTATTACAAAAAAATTAAATTTTATATCTTTAAAGGGAAAAAAGCAGTTATTGTCGAATGATAAAATAAATATAATAATTTTGCAAATTGAGTGTGATAAGGTGGTTTTTATGCAAAAGACAAAGAAAAAGATAATATCAATAATAAGTAAATTAATGGTGACTTGCCTGGTTGTCATATTGATCTTGATTCAAGTACAGGTAAAAGCGGAATCATCGAATAATAATGTATTTGATGAAGTAAGAGTAGGAATGTTTTTTAAGAATTCTTCGTCACCTAATGTTTCAAATGAAATATCATATTTTAACATTTCATCTCCTAAAGGCGTTGAAGCAGGGTATTTAAAGGATGGTGAATTCTTCAAAATATTTGATACTGGTGATGGTTCTGTATTAACAGTTCGCAAAGATTCATACTACATTATTGATGGCGCTTCAATACAAGAATGTAAACCTGGTGCAAATAATTTACCAGAAGAGAGTAAAATTGGTCCCTTCCATATTCAGGTTGGAGGTTCTTATGATAACTATGAAACAGTTAAAACTGAAGTAGATAAATACATACAAAAGGGTATAAATGTATATCCGGCTTATACTGATTCATGGTATATCTGGACAGGTTTTTATGTAGACCAAAATTCTGCTGAGCAAAACATTAAAAATTCTCTCATTCCTAAAATCGGTGAGGAGAAATACAGTATTGTACAACCTTCAAAAAATAATATTGTTGTTACCATGAAATCTAATGAAACCAGACTGATATTTGGAAATAGTGAAGGGTATTTTCAAGTTAGGCCGCGGATGGAAAACAATCCGTATATATTTAATATTAACGGAAAAAATTATAGAGGAATAATTGAAACAAGAAGATTGGAAGAAAGTGATTTAACAGTAATAAATATACTCCCTATAGAGCATTATTTATATGGAGTGGTACCATCTGAGATCGAATGGTCGTCTCACCCTGAAGCATTAAAGGCTCAGGCTGTAGCAGCAAGAACTTATATTTATAATAATATGGGAAAATACTCAAAACTGGGATTTGATGTATGTAGCAGCGTAAATTCTCAGGTTTACGGAGGATTTAGCGTGGAAAAAGAAACAACTAATAAAGCTGTTGACGAAACGCAGGGTAAGAAATTATACTATAATAGTGTTCTTGCCCAGGTGTTTTACTTCAGCTCAAGCGGGGGAAGGACGGAGGCTGCGAAAAATGTATGGTCTGAGGATCTTCCGTATTTGCAAAGTGTAGAAGATAAATATGAACAGGAAGGATCAAAAAACTATACTTGGGAAAAAACAATATCAGCAGCTAAAGCTGGAGATATTATGGTTTCCTTGGGTAATGATATTGGTGAGGTGTTAAGAATAACAATCGACAATACTTCAGAAGCAGGAAGAGCAATAAAGATGACGGTTGCTGGAACTAAAGGGGAAAAAGTTTTCCTAAATTCAAGATGCAGAGATTTGTTGAGCTTGCCCAGCCAATGGTTTACAATATCAACAGACTCTGATGCAGCGGTATGGAATAGTTCGGCTAATGAAAAGATTAGTGTGCAGGTTGGAGGGAAAAAGGTAGTTTCAGTAAACGGTTCAGGTACTATAGCTGTAAATGGAAACATTTCAGTACTGGGAGATAATGGATTAAAAAGGATAATACCAGCAGTTCCTTCTACATATACCTTTAGCGGCAGAGGTTATGGACATGCAGTTGGTATGAGTCAACAGGGCGCAAAGGGGATGGCAAATGCAGGTTTCACATATGAAGATATTTTACTGCATTATTTCTACGGTACAAATATTAAATATGAGTAGTTTGAAGAGTGCAGTTAAATTAAAATAGCAGGTTAGGAATGATATTATCAATGAAGGTTAAAGATTTTTACTATGAGCTTCCTAAGGAGTTAATTGCTCAGGAACCTCTGAAAGAAAGAAGTTCATCTAGATTAATGGTACTGGAAAAAAGTACCGGAGGAATAACACATGAAATATTTAATAATATTGCAGGATACTTAAAGCAAGGGGATTGCCTTGTAATTAATGATACAAGAGTAATACCGGCAAGGCTTTTAGGTGAAAAAGAGGATACAGGCGGAAAGATTGAGTTTGTTCTGTTAAAGAAAGAAAGAGATGATATATGGGAAGTTATTCTAAAGCCCGGCAGGAGAGCAAGACCGGGTTCAAGATTTGTTTTTGGGGATGGCATTCTTAAAGCTGAGATTATCGATATACTTGATGAAGGAAATAGACTGGTAAAATTCGAATTTGAAGGAATATTTGAACAGGTACTGGACAAAGTGGGTATAGTACCTCTTCCTCCATATATTACAAAAAAACTTTCAGATTCCGAAAGATATCAGACTGTATATTCAAAATACAGAGGCTCAGCAGCGGCCCCTACGGCAGGATTGCATTTTACAAATGAATTAATTGATTCAATTAAACTAATGGGAGTGGAAGTAGCCAACATTACTTTACATATAGGATTAGGTACTTTCCGCCCGGTAAAAGTTGATAATGTGGAAGAGCATCATATGCATTCAGAGTATTACAAAATTGACCAGGAAACCTGTAATAAAATAAATGCTGCAAAAAAATCAGGAGGAAGAATAATTGCAGTTGGAACTACAAGCTGCAGGGTATTGGAAACAGCTTCCGGACAGGATGGGCTGCTAAAGAGCGGGGAAGGGTATACGGATATTTTTATATATCCAGGTTATAAATTTAAAATGATTGGTGGCCTTATAACCAATTTTCATCTCCCGGAATCCACTTTAATAATGCTTGTTAGTGCCTTTGCAGGTTATGATAATGTGATGGAAGCATATAAGACTGCTGTAAATGAAAGATATAGGTTTTTCAGCTTTGGGGATGCGATGTTCATAATATGATTTATACTTTTTTAAAACTTATTATACCTTAAGTATCAGAGGTTAGAGAGGTACAAATATGTCAGCTGTAAAATATGAACTTATAAAAAAATGTAAGCAAACAGGTGCAAGGCTGGGGGTGGTGCATACACCTCACGGAAGTTTTGAAACACCTGTATTTATGCCTGTAGGTACTCAGGCAACAGTAAAAACAATGTCACCACACGAGCTTAAGGAAGCAGGTGCCAAAATCATTTTAAGCAATACGTATCATTTATATATGAGGCCTGGACATGATATTGTAAAAGAGGCCGGAGGACTTCACAAGTTTATGAGCTGGGACAGTTCCATATTGACAGATTCCGGGGGCTTTCAAGTGTTCAGCCTCAGCAACCTCAGAGATATTCATGAGGATGGTGTATACTTTAAATCTCATATTGACGGTTCAAGGCATTTTATATCTCCGGAAAAGTCCATCGAGATTCAGAATGCACTTGGCTCTGATATTATTATGGCTTTTGATGAGTGTATACCATATCCAAGTGAATACAAATATGTATATGATTCAGTTGAGAGAACTAGCCGCTGGGCCAAACGCTGTAAAATTGCACATCAGAATACAGAAAAACAGTCTTTGTTTGGGATTATACAAGGGGGCATATTTAGTGATTTACGGCAGAAAAGTGCGTGGGAAATAATGGATATCGGTTTCCCGGGTTATGCTTTGGGTGGCTTAAGTGTTGGTGAACCTGCAGAAGAAATGTATGAAATGCTTGAATGTACACTGCCATTATTGCCTGAAGATAAGCCCAGATATCTTATGGGTGTTGGAAGTCCGGACTACCTAATTGAAGGAGCTATAAGGGGTATTGATATGTTCGATTGTGTGCTGCCAACCCGTATTGGAAGAAACGGTACTGTCCTTACTAGCAGGGGAAGGGTTATTGTGAGAGATGCAGCATATGCAAGAGACTTTTCACCATTGGATCCGGATTGTGACTGTTATACATGCAGAAATTTTACGAGAGCATATATAAGACATCTTTTAAAAACTAATGAGGTCCTTGGTATGCGACTTACTACATACCATAATATTAAATTTTTAATAGACTTGATGAAAAAGATAAGACAGGCTATAATAGAAGATAATCTCGGAGATTTTAGAAAAAATTTCTTTAATTCCTTCGGGTATACAAAATCAACAACCAATATTTAGATTTTATCAAAATTGTAAGAAGGAGGATGGTAAAATGCCGGAAGAGGGTGCTGCAGGTTTGGCAGGTTTGGGAGGCGTTGGATTTATACTGTATATAGTATTTATTATTGGTATTATGTACTTACTTGTTTTTCTACCACAAAAGAAAAGAGATAAAAAAGCAAAAGAAATGATTAGTTCTTTAAAAGTAGGAGATAAGGTTGTAACCATTGGTGGATTAGCAGGAAAAATAATAAATATTAAAGATGACGAAGTTACAGTAGAAACAGGGGTTGAAAAAACCAAAATGACCTTGAAAAACTGGGCCATAAAAGAAGTTGATAAACCTATTGAAGCATAGTTTGAAAAAATTGCATAAATTTCTTTCAAATATGCATGTGCATATTTTTTAAGCAGGAATATTGAAAACAACAGATTGCACATGCGGAAAAAATGAGAATAAGGTGGAGCATTTCCAGGAAAATGGATGGCTTCACCTTTATTTGTTGGAGGTCAGAGGTCGGAGATTAGAGATTAGAGGTTGAAGGTTAGAGGTTGGAGGTTGGAAATGTCATGTGATAAGTGAAAAGTTGTTCTAATATTCCTGCCATTCAAATAGATTATATTAGGAATATTTTTTGGGCGGGGGTATGTTATGTTAAAAAAGTCTTTGCAAAAAAAAAGCAGTAGTTCAGACGAACAATTAAAACTGACTATTTTATTAAAAGGCGTTATATTAGCCTACATAATAACAATACCTTTTTTTATTTTATTTTCCCTTATACTTTCTTACACTAATTTCCCGGAAAATTACATATCTACTGCAGTTACAAGTGTTACTATAATTAGTGTATTAATATCAAGTACATCTGTTTCAAGAAACATAAAAAACAAAGGCTTGTTTAGCGGTGCATTTATTGGCTTTTTTTATATGTTTATACTATACATTATTAATGGTATCGTATTTAAAAACTACTCCATAACCAGACATTTAATAACTATGACATTTATTTGCATACTAACAGGTTCTGTAGGGGGAATTATGGGGGTTAATATTGGGACAGGTAAAAGGTCAAGGATAAAGTCAAGACCCAAGCGGGGAAGGGTAAGATAGGTAGAAGGGAAATCGCACCCTTTTTTCAAAAAATGCTTTTCAAAACTGAATCTCTATGCTACAATAAATGCGATTAAGCAAATAAATTTTAAAGGGGGCAAATATAATGAAGCATATAAAAACTATAAGTGCTTCCGTTCTTAAAAGATCAGCTAAGAACAGCGGATGTGGTGAATGTCAGACATCATGCCAGTCAGCATGTAAGACATCATGTACTGTAGGAAATCAAAAATGTGAAAAAAATTAACTTCGAAAGATTAATGAGTAAAATTTTTTAGAAGACAGGAGGTTTGTGGACCTCCTCTAATTTTGTGTAAATTTAAGGAGAAAAAACATGAAAGAAGGTTTTATACACAAGTTTTCGCTTAATGGGACGAATACTGTTGTTGATGTAAATAGTGGTTCTGTGCATATTTTTGACCCCGTTGCCTATGAAGTTCTTGACTATTATGCTGAAGATTTTAAGGAAGAAGAAATAATAGCAAAATTGGGTGATAAGTACGGGAAAGAACAGGTACACGAAGCTTTTAAAGAAATAACCCAGCTAAAGCAAGAAGGAATGTTATTTTCAGAAGATGAATACCACTTTTCTGTTGCAAAAAACAATGATATACAGTTTAAAGCAATGTGTCTGCACGTGTCTCATGATTGTAACATGCGTTGCAGGTACTGTTTTGCATCTAAAGGAGATTTTGGATCCGGAAGAAAACTTATGGATGTCGAAACTGGCAAGAAAGCTATTGATTTCTTGATAAAGAATTCCGGTAAACGTAGAAATCTCGAAGTGGATTTCTTTGGTGGGGAGCCCTTAATGAACTTTGATGTAATGAAAGATATCGTATCCTATGCCAGAGAGAAGGAACAAGAATATAATAAGAATTTCCGGTTTACAGTAACCACAAATGCATTGCTTTTAGATAAAGACAAAATGGATTATATAAATGAGAATTTTGTTAATGTGGTATTAAGTCTTGACGGTCGAAAAGAGATAAATGATAAAATGCGGGTTAGGGTTGATAATTCAGGAACATACTCACATATTATACAAAAAATAAAGGATATGGCTGAATCCCGAAATCAGGAAAACTACTATGTAAGAGGCACTTACACCAGGGAGAATATTGATTTCTCCAATGATGTTCTGCATCTTGCCGATGAAGGGTTCAAGCAAGTTTCAGTTGAGCCTGTTGTTGCAGCAGCCGGTTCAGGTTACGATATCAGAGAAGAGGATCTGCCTGAAATTAAAGCTGAATATGAAAAATTGGCCCTTGAGTATGTGAATAGAAACAACTCAGGCAGTGGATTTAATTTTTTCCACTTTATGATTGACCTTGAACATGGACCTTGTGCAGAAAAAAGGTACAAAGGTTGTGGCTCCGGTTTTGAGTATATAGCGGTAACACCTGAGGGGGATATCTATCCTTGTCATCAGTTTGTAGGAATTGATGAATTTAAAATGGGAAATGTTTATGATGGAAATATAGATGATAAAATAGTCTGTACTTTCAAAAATTGCAATATTACTTCAAAGGATGAATGCAGCAGATGTTGGGCAAAATTCTATTGTGGTGGGGGCTGTGCTGCTAATGCATTCAATTTTAATAAAGACATAAACAAACCTTATAAAGTTGGATGTGAATTGGAAAAAAAGAGAGTAGAGTGTGCTTTGTGGATAAAAACACAGATACATTCACTTTAGAATGAGTTACCATAAGTAAAAGGAAATACCTGTGAATATTACTATGTGTGTTAGATTGCTTTATATTACAAATTAACCTTAATATTTCAAAGGGCTGAAGAATGATAAGTATTGACTGCATGTCCTCATAGTTATATAATATCGACATATGGACATGAAACAAAGGGGGAATTAATTAACATGAGAAGAAGCAGCTGGGTCGGTTTTGTGCTTGTAGTAGTAATAATAGCGCTATTGGCTTTTCTTGCCCTGGATGGGGGAAATGCAATAGGAATAAATGGTATTAGTAAAACCAGGACTGGAATTGATATTAAAGGTGGTATATATACAACTCTTTATCCGGATCTTCCTGAAGGTCAAAAACCTACTGAAGAAGATTTGAACTCAGCCAGGATGATAATAGAAAAAAGACTTGAAAGCAAAGGTATTTATGATAAGAATGTAACTGTTGAGAAGGAACATGGCAGGATTATTGTAGAAATTCCATTTGCCCCGGGTGAAAAAGACTTTAACCCTCAAAAGGCTGTTGATGAAATCGGGAAAACAGCTTTGCTTACTTTCCAGGAAGTAGATGAAACTAAAGTAGATGAGAAAGGCGATTTCCTTCCTACAGGTAGAATTGTTATAGAGGGAAAGGATGTAAAAACTGCGGGTGTAGCAACAATGCCTGATACTGGTGAAATTGTTGTTACTCTTGAACTTAACAAGGAGGGTGCAGAAAAATTTGCTGAAGCAACTAAAAGATTGCTTGGTAAAAGAATTGCAATCTTTATGGACGATAGCTATATTACTGCACCTGTGGTTAATACTGTAATTCCCGATGGAAGTGCTCAAATTACCGGACAAAGAACTGCAAAAGAAGCTGGAGAGCTTGCAGATACAATTAGAGCCGGTGCTTTGCCTTTCAGACTTGTAGCAAAGGAATTAAACTCAGTAAGTCCGATACTTGGAGAAGGTGCCCTGAAAGTAACAATCAAAGCAGGAATAGTAGCATTTATACTTGTAGCTGCATTTATGATTGCATATTATAGGCTTGCCGGGCTTATAGCAGATATTGCTTTATCAGGACTTGTTGTAACAACATTGTTATTAATTTCTGTAACAGGTAATACATTAACACTGCCTGGTATAGCAGGTATAATTCTTTCCGTAGGTATGGGAGTAGATGCAAATGTCGTAATTTTTGAAAGAATAAAAGAAGAACTTAAAAATAGAAAGACCATAGGAGCTGCGGTAGATGATGGATTTAGAAGAGCATTTACAGCAATTCTCGATTCTAACGTAACAACTATAATTACTGCTGCAGTACTATACTGGCTTGGTTCAGGTGCTATCAGGGGATTTGCACTTACTCTTGGGATTGGTGTTGCAATAAGCTTTCTTACCGGGGTTACTGCTACCAGAGTTATGTTAAAATCTATATGTAGCGCAAAATTTGCCAAGAATCCCAAATTATACGGAGCTTAAAGGAGGTGCCTTAATGATAGATTTAATGGGAAAAAAGAAAATATTTTTTGCTATATCAATCTTTGTTATTCTAGCAGGTGTAGTAGGATTAATAGTAAATGGCGGCTTGAATTATGATATTCAATTTCAGGGCGGCACCATTATACAGGTAGAAATGAGTGATGATAATTTTGATGCCAATAATATTGGTTCTGTTGTAAGTGATATGCTTAATAAAAAGGTATCATCACAGAAACTAAAAACATATAACCCTAAGAATGAGGCAGAGAGCATTAATATATTAATGCTTAAGGTTCCAAGCGACCATACATTGAGTGATACGGAAATTAATAATATTGTGGACTTATTGAGAAAAGATTATAATGTAAATCCTGAAGCTGAGATACAGATGCAGAGCGTACAGCCATCTATAGCAGCAGAAATTAAACAAAAAGGCATTACAGCCATACTGGTATCATCAGCATTGATAATTGTATATATATGGTGGAGGTTCAGTAACATATCAGGACTGCCGGCTGCTATAACCGCAGTTATTGCCTTGATGCATGATGCACTTGTAATGTTGTCTGCATATGCTATTTTTAAGATACCGTTAAATGAGTCTTTCATAGCAGCAGTATTAACAATACTGGGATATTCACTAAATGATACAATTATTATTTATGACCGTATAAGGGAGAACAGCGGCAAGTTGAGAAAACTTCCTGTGAACGAGCTTGTTAACACAAGCATAACTCAGACTATGGGCCGTACAATAAATACTTCTGTTACAACACTTATAGCAATAGTTATTGTATATATATTTGCGTCAGCAAATAATATACAGTCAATTAAAGAATTTAGTTTTCCGTTAATTATAGGTATTATAAGCGGAACTTATTCTTCAATTTTCATTGCCAGCCCATTATGGATGATGTGGAAGGAACGACAGAGCAAAGCTAAAATAGTCGCAAAACAAGCTAAAGCAAGAACCTGATATTATATATTATATAATGTTATATATATATAATATATTGATATTAAAAAAATATACTAAAGGCGGTCGCCATAATAATTATTTATATGATGACCGCCTTAAATGTTTCATATATGCTTTTTGCTGGATTTTGATATTTACTGCTATTTGTTACTAAAAGCATAATCAACTAACAGACATCCTATTACAACTTCTGCCAGAATAGTAAAACTAGAATTAATAACAGAAGTAGCAATAAACTCCTTATAAGGATCATGGTTAAAGACAAAGCGGTTTAGAACAGAAAGTAAAGTGCCGGATGCAAATAAAAAAATAGAAATGTTAGCACCCAGTTTTATGAAACTAATTGTATGTTTGTTAAGTTTACATAATTCATTATAAATTTTTTTGATTGTTTTGTCGATACCTAGTGTTTTATTCAATTTAAGCACCCTTCCAGATATTATACGTAATAAATTTTCTCTTATATGTTAACATAAAACAATACATACTTCAATACCTAATATTTACCAGAGAAGCATTTTCTACATTTGAAGAGAAAGCACCTGTTTGCCAGAAGACAAAATAATTTAAATAAATAAAGGATATTTTGCTGAATATGTAGAATATATTTTACATTGGTTATTATAATTAATAACTTATTATTACTATGCCAGTTTGGAAAGAGATATCTCTTCCGACTAGAAATGTACTTTCCATTGGCAACATAGCAAAGTAGTATTAATATAATTTCAAATACTATATGATATTTGAATATAAATAACAAATTAAAATATTTGAGAAAAAAGAAGGATTATTGATATTTTTGTCGAAGAATAATATTCTATAGGATAATATTAATTGTGAAGGAGATGAGCGTTTTTAGTAATTGCTAATGTATAACTATTTTAATGACGAATTTATTGAAGAAATCAGAGTTAATAATGACATAGTTGATGTAGTATCTGAATATGTACACCTGGAGAAAAAAGGGAGGTACTATTTTGGTCTTTGCCCTTTTCATAATGAAAAGACTCCCTCTTTCAGTGTAACTCCAGCCTTACAGATATTTAACTGCTTTGGATGCAATAAAGGCGGCAATGTTATTCATTTCATTATGAATATTGAAAACCTTGATTTTGCGGAAGCAGTTAAATTTCTTGCGGATAGAGCAGGGATAAGGCTGCCGGATGAAAAAAATGTAAACGACGAAGAATATAAGCTTAAAAAGGATATATTGGATATTAATAGAACTGTTGCACATTATTTTTATGACAATCTGATGTCTTCAAGAGGTGTGAAAGGACAGGAATACCTTAGAAACAGGGGCATCCATCCTGCAACATTGAGAAAGTTCGGTTTGGGATATTCTCTTCCCGAAGGAAATAATATATTTGGATTATTTGTGGATAAAGGCTTTAGTTATAAGGCAATAATTAGTAGTGGTTTAGTAATAAAAAGCAAAAGTGGCGAATATTTTGACAGGTTTAAAAACAGGCTGATGTTTCCAATATTTGATGTAAGAGGTAATGTAATTGGGTTTGGCGGAAGAACGCTGGATGGCTCGTTACCTAAATATATAAACTCACCTGAAACATTAGTATACAACAAAGGAAAGCATCTATATGCTTTAAATTTTGCAAAAAGCATAAGGAAAAAAAATCTTATTGTTGTTGAAGGATATATGGATGTTATAACCCTTCATCAGAATGGAATAATAAATAGTGTAGCACCTTTAGGTACGGCACTTACTGAAAATCAAGGACGATTATTAAAGAAGTATGCTGAAGAGGTTATTATTTCTTTTGATGCAGATACTGCCGGTCAAGCAGCTGCAATAAGAGGCCTGGATTTATTAGCGGGTATTGGCTGCACTGTAAAAGTACTATCGATACCCGATGGTAAGGATCCAGATGATTTTGTGAGAAAAAATGGTGCTGATGAATTTAGGAAACTTATAGATGGATCAAGGAATCTTGTAGAATATAAAATAGGTTGCCTGAAAAATCGTATTGATACAAGCACTACAGAAGGTAAGTTAAAATTTGTAAAAAAGGCTGCAGAAATAATATCTAGACTTGATAGCCGGGTTGATGTGGAAGTATATGTAAAGAAGTTTTCGGAACAATATGGAATAAGTGTAGAGGCATTTTATTCAGAAGTGTTAAGGAGTGTACAGCCTGGTAAAAATATTAAAGAGGTGAAATTCTATAATGAAAAAAAACATAATGATGTTAATGCAGCATCAGGTAAGAAGGTTGGAAATATTGATTTAAAGGCCAATTATAGTGAATTGTTGTTATTTGCTATTCTTTGTATTGATAATAATGCCTATAAATTGATTAAGGATAAAATTGGAGTGGCTGATTTTAGTGCAGAAAATAAGCCAATTGCAGAGATAGTGTTTAACAGACTGCAATCCAATTACGGAATTGTATCTGCAGAACTATTAAACATAATGGAGGCTGAGAAAGCAGGGGAGTTTGCAAGAATTCTTGAGCAGGAGTGTAATTTCGATGATAGCAGAAAAGCTGCTATAGATGTAGTTAATAAAATATTTATAACAAAACTGGAGAACAGAAAGCGGGAAATACTGGAAATGTTGAAAAATAAAGAAAATATGCAAAATTTACAAACAAGTGAATTGCTAAAAGAGTTAAATGAATTGGTAGTTGTAATCAAAAAGCATTCTGAGTATTGATGAAAGGAGGGTAAATTTTGAAAGTTAATAATGAAACAAGAAAAACCATATTAAAAGAATTGATTGAAAAAGGTAAATCAAAAGGCATGCTTACTTACAAAGAAATAATGGATGCCTTTGAAGAAATTGAGTTAGATCCGGACCAGATTGATAAAATATATGAAACAGTAGAGAATATGGGCATTGATATTGTTGGCGATCTGGAAGAGGATGTTGAAGATATCCAGATAAACGAAGAAGATTTGGATTTAAGTGTTCCTGAAGGAATCAGCATAGACGATCCTGTTAGAATGTATCTCAAAGAAATAGGCAAAGTTCCTCTTTTAACTGCAGATGAAGAAATAGAGCTGGCCAGGAGAATGGAGGAAGGTGATAATGAGGCGAAACGAAGGTTAGCTGAAGCAAATTTAAGATTAGTAGTGAGTATAGCAAAAAGATATGTTGGCAGAGGTATGCTTTTCCTTGACCTTATACAGGAGGGAAATCTTGGTCTTATAAAAGCAGTAGAAAAGTTTGATTATAGAAAAGGTTACAAATTCAGCACATATGCTACATGGTGGATCAGACAGGCAATAACCCGTGCTATAGCTGACCAGGCACGTACAATAAGAATTCCAGTTCATATGGTCGAAACTATTAATAAACTCATAAGAGTTTCAAGACAGTTATTACAAGAACTGGGGAGAGAACCTTTACCAGAGGAAATAGCAAAGGAAATGAACATGCCTGTAGAAAAGGTGAGGGAAGTCATGAAGATATCCCAAGAACCGGTATCTCTTGAAACACCTATCGGGGAGGAAGAAGACAGTCACCTTGGAGATTTTATTCCTGATGACGATGCACCTGCACCTGCAGAGTCAGCAGCTTTTACTTTGTTGAAGGAACAGCTTATGGATGTACTTGATACTCTTACACCTCGTGAGGAGAAGGTATTAAGATTAAGATTCGGACTGGACGATGGCAGAGCAAGAACACTGGAGGAAGTAGGAAAAGAGTTCAATGTAACCAGAGAGAGAATAAGGCAGATTGAAGCAAAGGCATTAAGAAAGCTCAGACATCCAAGTAGAAGTAAAAAACTCAAGGATTATCTTGATTAAGACTCGATTATTAAATCGAGTCTTCTCACATTCATCATCCATGATTCAGGTGACGGCTCACGACATCCGTGTCGTGAATTACGAATTTTCCCTTGCCTTAAACATAACAATCCGTAAACTTTGTTCAACTTATATACTCAGAAAATCATTTGCTGCCATATTTTGTTTCATGGGAAGAAAATGCGCCCTGCAAATTGCACAGTGTTGACTGCCGAATGATTTATTGCACCAGAATCAAATTTCTATAATTTTAAAAAATCAAGCTATAATTAACAATCAAACGAAATATTAAGTAATGCGGTCATAACTTATATACAAAGGCTTAGATTGGAAAAATAAATCTTGACCACATATAGCGGCGCAAGTATAATATTATTTGTCACAGTTGAGACATTCCTCAATAGCTCAGTCGGTAGAGCATGCGGCTGTTAACCGCAGGGTCGTAGGTTCGAGTCCTACTTGAGGAGCCAAAAGGGCCTTTAGCTCAGTTGGTTAGAGCAACCGGCTCATAACCGGTTGGTCCGGGGTTCGAGTCCCTGAAGGCCCACCAAATATTGAAAAAAGTAAGGAACCTATTCCTTACTTTTTTTGTTATAATGAATAGGAATGTATAAATTTTCCGAATGTGCACTTTTCATGTAGACTGTTTTAAAAATCATTGTAAAAGTTAAATCAAAGGACTAGTTTGAAGAAATTAAAATTCTGGCAATCTAATATGATAGCAGGAATGGAGCTTTAAATATGAAACTTAAGGGAAGATTAAGAGCGATAGCTGAAATGGTTCCTAAATGCAATTTGATATGTGATATTGGCACCGATCATGCTTATATACCTATTTATCTTGTAAAAAGCAGTATATGTAAAAGAGCAATTATAACCGATATTAAACAGGGACCTATTAATATAGCAGAAAATAATATTAGGGAAAATCATTTGGAGGATTGTATAGAAACAAGACTCGGAGATGGACTGCACCCTTTAGATAATAACGAAATAGATGTTTTAATAATAGCCGGTATGGGTGGAAAACTGATGGCAAAAATACTATGGGAAGGTATATCCAAAGCAATGAATGCAAACCTTTTAATATTGCAGGCTATGAACGGATTGGAGCTTGTTACACAATGGCTTTTCGAAGAAGGTTTTGATATATGTGATGAAGAGTTAGTTGAAGATGATAACAGGATATATAATATAAAGGCTGCTAGATGGACAGGTGTTAAAAAAGTATATAATAATGTGGATTTACATATAAGCAAAAAACTTATTGAAAAAAATAATCCATTGCTTATTGAGTATATAGATAGAAAATTGGCAGTATTGGACAAAATTATTTCGGGATTGCAGAAAACAAATAAAAATTCAGCAGAAGCGGAAACCGAATTGTATAAAATGGAAATACTTAAAAAGGATATGACGGAAATAATAAATAATATGAGGTGAATATCATGAGTGCCACTAAATGCAAGGGAATAGTTGATTTTATGGAAAACATTGCTCCCGTATATTTAGCAGAGGATTGGGATAATGTAGGCTTAATAATCGGAGACTATGAACGTGATATTAATCATATTCTGGTCAGCCTTGACGTTACAACTCAAATATTGGACTATGCTATAGAAAAAAGTGTTGATATGATAATATCCCATCATCCCCTAATCTTTAAACCCATTAAACGAATAGTATACGATGACTGGAAAAGTGTTTTAATATCACGGATAATAAAAAATGATATATGTTTATACTGCGCACATACAAACCTTGACTATGCAAAAAATGGAGTTAATTGGAATTTGGCTCTAGCTTTGGACCTGAATGATATTAAAAATTATGGAGAAACTAAGTCAGAAGGTGAGGGATATAGCCTTGCAAAAGTTGGTCTGTTAAAACCGCCCATGAAATTATCAATGTTTGTCAGCAATATAAAGCACATACTAGGTATTGATTCCGTAAAACTTATAAGTAATAATGCTGACAAAGCATTTGAAAGAGATGTCAATAAAGTTGTGGTGTTTTCCGGAAGTTTTGATGATAGTGTTCTACGCTATATAGGTGATGATATTGATGTAATTATAACTGGTGATGTAAAATACCATACTGCTGTTGAAATAGCGGAAAAGGGTGTTTGTGTAATTGATGCAGGCCATTTTGCTACAGAAAATGTCATAGTTCCTCAGCTTTGCTCTCAATTAAAAGATAGATTTCCTGATTTAAGTGTTACAAGTAAAATGGTGGTAAATCAGCCAATTAAGTTTTATTGACAATAGATATAATTGAGCTTATAATTAAAAAGTCAGCTTTTATGAATTAATGTGAATACATATTAGTGAGTAAGCCAGACGGCCGCGTATGTAATGCTGAAAAGCTGCATATGAGGAAAGTCCGGGCTCCATAGGGCAGGGTGCCGGGTAACCCCCGGTGAAGGCGACTTCAAGGAAAGTGCATAGAAAATAACCGCCTGATTTTGTGTCAGGCAAGGGTGGAAAGGTGAGGTAAGAGCTCACCAGCGGTCAGGCGACTGGCCGGCTTAGAAAACCCCACCTGGAGCAACACCGCAAAGTGGGACGTTAAGGTGGCCCGCCTGTCCCGGGTAGGTGGCTTGAGCCATACAGTAATGTATGGCCTAGATAGATGGCTGTTTAATACAGAACCCGGCTTATAGACTTACTCATAATTAATTATCAAAATACCGGCTTAAAAAGCCGGCATTTTGACCTATTTTACATTTCTCCAGTCTTCATCCAATCCAAGTCCATTAAGATCTGCAATAATGTTTTTCGTCTCAGCTTCGTACATACGCCAGATTATTCTCAAACCCTGCAAACTTGCCGGGCCATCAGTAAATGGTCTTGTATCGTTTTGTATGCAATTGAGGAAATGTAGAGTTTCAAATTGTGTTTTCTTTGATTGATCAGTTTCCACCATTAGTACCTGAGTTCTTGAAGTTGTGTCCAGGTTTGCCTTTTCCCCCTTGATGTGGGAATGAAGGTATAATTTACCTTGGCCGTCAGCTTTGCTGTACTCCAGCATACCCTCGGTACAGTGGATATGAAAGCTGTAGCCAAGCCGTGTACCCCGTGCACCCCATGTACCAAAATGGTAGCCCATTGCACCGTTCTCAAACTCTATTACGGCATTACTTGTGCCTTCATTTTCCATCCATGGTGTACCAAAGTTTGTACCCATATGAAATCCTTTCACTGGTTTTCCAAGAAACCATAACAAAAGATCTATATAGTGACACCCATGACTGAAAAACTGACCTCCACCAAGCCTTTTTGCAGATAAAGCCCAATGCCCTTCCGGGTATTTAGTGAACTGTTCAGTCCAAATAGACATTTGAAATGCTTCACCATAAGTCTTAGCATCTACCAGTTCCTTCATCTTTAAAATGATTGGCCAGTAACGTACAGGATAAGCCGTCATTAGCACTTTTTTATACTTCTCTGCAGTTTCAATTAACTTAATGCATTCCTCTTCTGTGTTGCACATAGGTTTTTCCATTAATACATGTTTACCTGCCTTAAGGAAAAACATTCCAGTTTCAAAGTGCAAGTCATGCGGCAATGAGATTAGTACAGCATCTACATTATTTACCATTTCCCTGTAATCAGTGACAGCTATTTCAGCTCCAATAACCTTTGCAGCTTCCTGAACCCTTTCAGGTACAATATCACAAACTGCAGTGACAACCATCTTGTCACTCAATTCCAAAAGTCCAAGCAGATGAGATTTTGCCATTCCACCGCAACCAATAACTCCCATACGGATTTTTTCCATTTATTATTCCACCCCCAAGATATTGGATATATTTTTTATGCTAGTACTACTTTGTCATGTTGCTAAATGATATAATATACTTAAATTATTTAAAAATCTTTGCTAGTATGTTCTAATAATTTGCAATATTGTACAAAAGGTGGGTGAAGCTTATGGTTCGGGCAAGATACATTCTTCAAAATAGCCTCACTATTGATAAACTAATTACTTTTTATTATATGGAATTAACCAGCAAATTTATGACAAGAGGAGAAAGACATGATTTCTGGGAGTTTGTTTATGTTGATAAAGGTGAAATAGAGATACTTACCGATTCTAAACAATATGAGTTAAACCAGGGTGATATTATATTCTATAAACCTAATGAGTTTCATGCAGGCAGGGCAAAAAACAATACAAATCCCAACCTAATTATTATTTCGTTTGAGTGTTCTGCACCATGTATGGAATTTTTCGAGGGAAAAACATTTCGACTGGATGAAGAAGAAAGGAAAATCTTATCAAGGCTGATCAAGGAAGGTGTTGGGGCTTTTGATCCACCTGTAGATTCTCCGAATATGAGATTGCCCAGGAGAAGACAAAATGCACCATTTGGAAGTGAGCAATTAATTAAAAACCACCTTGAAATCTTGCTTATTCTAATGATTCGCAAGGGTGATAAAAGACAAGAAAATGAAAGACTTCAAACAATTACCTCGGAGAATAGAGAAGAAGATTTGACAGCGCAAATTAAAGAGTATATGAAAAGCTGTATTTGTGAAAACTTAACCCCTGAACAGCTTTGTACTGCATTCGCTATAAGTAGGACGCAGCTTATGACCATGTTTAAAGCAAAAACAGGATTGGGAGTAAAAGAGTATTTTAACAAGCTTAAAATAGAAAAAGCGAAGGAAATGATCCGTTCAGGACAATACAACTTTTCTCAAATTGCCGGGTACCTTTCTTATAATAGTGTTCACTATTTTTCGAAACAGTTTAAGTTTATAACACAAATGACACCTACAGAATATGCACGTTCTGTAAAGTCACGGTAGAAAATTAATATTAAGATTAAAATTTCAAACTATTGAAATAATATTAATAGAATACTACTATGCCAATTTGGAAAGCAATGTCTTCCGAGAATATGCTTTATATTAGCATTGGCAACATAATAAAGTAGTAAGTAGTATAAAAATAGAAAATTTATGGCTGGCCGGGGAGGGTGGCATATTGGCAGAAGAAAACAAGGTAACCTTTACTAAACATTACAGTGAAAATGAAAATACATGTGAAAAGAGATATAAAGGAACGTATGGAGATGTCTGCGATAATGATGAAACAGCAGAAAATGAGACATCGACTGATATTGATAGGACAATAGGGGCAGCAAAAGTATCCAATCCCAGGGGAAATATTCATTGCCTTACTATAATTGGACAAATAGAAGGCCATATTATATTACCTCCACAAAATAAAACAACAAAATATGAGCATATAATACCTCAGCTTGTTGCAATTGAAGAAGATGACGAAATAAATGGACTATTATTAATATTAAATACGGTAGGTGGTGATGTTGAAGCAGGACTTGCAATAGCAGAAATGATAGCAAGCATGTCAAAGCCTACTGTTTCGTTAGTGCTGGGTGGAGGACATAGCATTGGTGTACCTATGGCTGTAGCAACAAATTACTCATTTATTGCACCATCTGCAACAATGACCATACACCCTCTAAGATTGAATGGTTTAATAATTGGGGTACCACAGACTTACGAATATTTTGATAGAATGCAGGAGAGAGTTGTACAATTTGTATCAAAAAATTCCAAAATCAGTCGCGATGAGTTCAGGAGTTTGATGCTAAAAACAGGTGAATTGGCAAATGATGTAGGAACAGTATTATTTGGAGAAGAAGCAGTACAAAATGGTCTAATAAATGAATTAGGCGGACTTTCCAGGGCGTTGGAAAAGCTATATGAGTTAATTGGCATGAGACGTAAACAAGTTGTTTTACCAAACCAATCCACAAATATTAATTAGTAATGCAAATATGGAGGTATAACAGTTAATGATACTTTACTCAATAATACCATTAGATGTAGTATTTGGAAACAATAATGAAAAGTTTGGCGAATTATTTGAAATTGAATATATGGGTGAGAAAGTACAGGTATATTCTTCAACAGAAGATGAATATGTAATAAACCGGGTAATCAGTACATCGCCAAAGGCTTTTCTTAGAGCAGAACTTCAGCCGGGATCTTTTATTAATGCTAATATTGCTGATATTAGGGTTAAAAGTAAAGCCACTAATGCAAGAGGATTCAGTATCTATCATAAATAGACATTAGCATAAAAAGAATCATCCCAACTGTAAAAATATGGGATGATTCTGAGCATATAAGCATTGAAATTTATATAAATATTGATTGTAAATGTGAATGATGTATTTAGTTATTCAATCTTAAATTTATTGATTTCCTCTAATAGCTTAGAGGCTGCATCGTTAAGATCTTTTGCATAATTAGCCAGTTCTTCTATACTAGATACCTGTTCTTCAATTGATGCAGTCACTTCCTGTGAATAGGCGGCTGTTTCTTCGGATACAGCAGAAATACTCTGTATGGAATTCATTGTGTCTTCCTTGTTGTGTTCCATTTTAGTTATATATTCTATTATTTGTCTGATCTTTTCAACTAATAATTCCATTGATGAAGATATTTTCTCAAAAACAGCAGTGGTTCCAACAACAGCCTCATTCTGTGAGTTTATTACTTTACCGGCTCTTTCAGCTCTTTCTACAGTTTGAATAGTTTGCTTCTGTATGGATTTTATTAAAACGGAAATCTCACGTGATGCAGACATGGATTGCTCAGCAAGTTTTCTCACCTCAGTTGCTACAACTGAGAAACCTCTGCCCATTTCACCTGCTCTTGCTGCTTCAATAGCGGCATTTAATGCAAGTAAATTAGTCTGGCTTGCAATTTTACTTATTACATCAACAATTTCACCGATTGATTCGGAATTTTTCCCAAGAACATCAATATCCTGTAATATAGAATTTGAAATTGATATAGTCTCACTTGACTTTTCAGTAAGATCTTTTATAGAAGACAAACCTTCCCTTGTAAAATCCAATGTTTTTAATGAGAAATCTTCAATTGCTTTGGCATTTTCAAATACATTATTTATTTCATTAGCCAATTCGCTCATCTTAATTGTACTCTGTTCAGCATCACTAGCCTGGGACGAGGCTCCCTGAGCAATTTCCTGAACAGCGATAGATATTTCATTGGATACGGAAGAAACTTCCTGAGCTGTTGTAGAAACAGTGTCTGCAGCAGTAGAAACTGTCCGGGTAAGTCCCATCACTTGTTTAATTAGTCCCCTCATATTGCCCAGCATTGACGATATATTACCAGCCAGAAAACCCAGCTCATCTTTGCGATCCGACTCTGTGTCTACTGTCAGATTGCCTGTAGATGCCTGATTAGCTACTATGTTAATTTTATTTATTATATTCCCAATTCCCATAGCCATAAAAACTCCTATTGCAAGAGCACATAACACTGATAATATAACTAATAACACTGTAGTTTGCGCAATTTTTCTTGAAGAAGAAAGCAATGTAGATTCCGGTATAAGGTTGAAAAGTATATATCCGGATTCACCGATCTTTTGATATGACATAAGATATTTCTTTTTACTGACAGAAACTATTGATGAGCCTTTAGCTTCTTCACTTTTTATTATTTGCTTGTAAAATGGCTGCTCTGTTATATTAATTTGGACAAGAGTTTTATCCTTTTTACTCTGGTTATCTTCACTTTTATCTGTTTTGTTGACATTGGCTTCATTGGAAACTTCTTTATTAACAGAAGAATATTGATAACCATCGGGGCTTACTATAAAAAATTCATCATCTTCACTGAACCTCATATCATCGAACAATGAATCAACAATATTTATATTTAAATCCAACATTAAGAAACCTACAGGTTTTGAAAGGGTCATGCTTTTAACTATTCTTACTGCACTCAGAGAGAAATCTAAAGGTACGCTGCCTGTAATATTATCGATTTCAGAATGATTGCCTGCCCATAACAGCTTTCCTTCAGCAGCAGCTGCTTTTTTATATAATTCAGTATCCTTAATGGAATCAATGTTATATCCATATGTATTATTTATACCTGATGCTAGTATTTTATTCTCATCTCCAATAAGAAGGACGTTTTTTATAAATTTATTACTAAAAGTTGTTCTGCTAAAAGACTTTTCTGCATCCTGTCTTATTTGGAGCATATCGAAATCAGTCTTTGAAAATCTACCATCTTTATTTGTTAATAGGTCCTGGATATTTTGATCTAAATATATTTGCATGGAAAAAGATTCTACATTAGAAAAAAGCAGATTTAAATAGTTTTGTGCTTGTATCATTGTATTTTCTGTTGATGAGGTAGCAAGCTTCTTAATAGATTTTGAAGATGTAGAGAATGATATTGCTCCTAATAGAACCATAGGAATAACTAACGCCATGAATGCTGCAATTAGTTTTGTACGAATGCTGTAAAGTGATTTTGAATCTAAAAATGGTATCTTTTTTAATACATTTAAAGGTACTTTAAAAATTTTTTTTAATGGTTTCATAAGTAAAGATACACCTCTTTCTTTAAAATTCTCATTATGCTAATATTGCTTTGCTGAAAAAGCATAATTAAAGTGTTAATATTTGAGCACTATATTATCTTTCGGCATGCAAAAATAAAAATTAATACGATAACATAAATTTCATACCATTATTTATGGAAATTGAAATTATTAGGCAGGTTGGTTTGTCTATGGAAAATATACCTGAAGTGTGATATTATTGGTAAAGAACCATTAATGGAGGTGTAATAGTGCAGTCTCAAAAAAAACAAAAGAAAAAGTACATAGTTAAGAAGAAGCAAGCAAAAAGCTCAATTAAACAGCCAAAACACTCGACTAATAAAAGCAATAATAGTGTTTATAATGAAATTACCGAGATTTTGATACTTTCACTTGGACTGCTGATTTTTCTCAGCTACTATATAGATGATTCTATGGGCATATTCGGAAGCCTGGTCAAAAAAATCCTAACCGGTATGGCGGGAATACCATCTTTCCTCATACCTCTGATGCTTATTGTTTTTCCGATACTTATGATCTTCAAAAAAGACAAAGCAACTATGAGGAAAAAAGGCATATATGCTTTTATCCTTTTATCATTAGTTTGTGCAATATTTCATTCAGGTACATATAAATATTTTGATTATGTTAATCGTTCACCTGTAGATTGCATAGTTAAATTTTACAACGATGGTAAAGGCTTTATAGGAGGAGGTGTTATTGGAGGAGTCATTTCACTTCCGCTTTTATTATTATTCCAAACATTAGGTACTATTGTAATATTAACCACGGCTGCTATAATAATGTTAATATTGATTACGGACATTTCCCTGCACGAAATTACCAGAAATGTAATTAGTTCTATTTTAACAGGAAGCAGAAATCTGGTTCGGGGAATTCGGGAAGGAAGAGAAATGGATGTAATTGAGGACAGTAATTTATATGAATTTGGCTCGCATATGAATTCTGCTAATACGAATGAAATCTACACAGAAGGTAAAGATGAAGGGTCAGGCTTTACACTTAATATTAAAGGCGGAGAGGAAGTTTATGTTACAGGCGATTCTAACGATGAACAGCAAACTAAAGTAGTAGATATTAAACAACATAGGAAAGCTAAGTTCCTCACCTTAAATAATGAAAAGGCATTGGAAGTGGAAGTAAAGCAGCAACAGTGTGGTTCTGAATTTAAAACAGAAGTTCAAATGATAGATAAGGAATCAGAAAAATCTATTCCTGAAAATGATAAGAAAGTAGCTGGGAAAAATGTCCGGGAAATGTTTTATAAATATCCACCAATAAGCATTTTAAATAGCAATCAGGAGAATGGGAAAAATCTTAAAAATTATAAAAATACTGCGATTGAAGGAGCAAAAAAACTTGAAGAAACTCTGAAGAGTTTCGGAGTAGAGGCTAAAGTTGTTAATGTAAGCATAGGGCCTGTAATTACCAGATATGAAATACAGCCCAGTTCTGGAGTTAAAGTCAGTAGAATTGTTAGTCTGGCAGATGATATTGCATTAAACCTTGCATCTTCCGGAGTCAGAATAGAAGCTCCCATTCCGGGGAAAGCGGCAATTGGCATTGAAGTACCCAATAAGGAAGTGACGCCTGTGCTATTGAGAGAGGTAATTGAATCACAGGAGTTTAACAAGCACCCTTCAAAAGTTGCTTTTTCTGTTGGAAAAGATATTTCAGGTGAGTGTGTTGTAGCAGACATTGCCAAAATGCCTCACATGCTTATTGCAGGAGCTACAGGCTCAGGGAAAAGTGTATGTATAAACAGCTTGATTATGAGTATCCTTTATAAGTCTTCTCCAGATGAGGTTAAAATGCTCTTAATTGACCCTAAAGTAGTTGAACTTGGAGTTTATAATGGCATTCCCCATTTGCTTATTCCTGTGGTCACAGATCCTAAAAAAGCTGCAGGAGCCTTAAACTGGGCGGTACAGGAAATGATTAACAGGTACAAACTATTTGCAGATAAGGGTGTAAGAGATATAAAAGGATATAATGAATTAGTCTCCAATTCCGATGAACAGGATCGTCTTCCCCTAATAGTTATAATTATCGATGAATTGTCAGACCTCATGATGGCAGCACCGGGTGATGTTGAGGATGCTATCTGCCGTCTGGCCCAGATGGCAAGGGCTGCCGGTATGCATATTGTAATAGCTACTCAACGCCCCTCTGTTGATGTTATAACAGGTTTGATTAAAGCCAATATACCTTCAAGAATATCTTTTGCTGTATCATCACAGGTTGATTCCAGGACAATACTTGATATTGGTGGTGCTGAAAAACTCCTTGGCAAAGGCGATATGCTGTTTTACCCTGCAGGTAGGCAAAAGCCTCTCAGAGTTCAGGGTGCATTTGTAAGCGATAAGGAAGTTGAAAATACTGTTGAATTTATTAAATCCCAGTGCAATCACGAGTACGATAATGCTATTATTGATGAAATTGATAACAGCTCTGCAAAAGAAGAAAATTTGGATAGCGAATATGATGAGCTGCTTCCCCAGGCAATTGAAATGGTTGTGGAAGCAGGCCAGGCCTCTGTATCTCTTGTACAGAGAAGGTTTAAAGTAGGATATGCAAGAGCTGCCAGAATAATAGATCAGATGGAAGCCAGGGGTATAGTGGGAGGATTCGAAGGCAGTAAACCAAGACAGATTCTTATTACAAAACAGCAGTGGCAGGAGATGAAAATGTCAGTGGAACAGGGATAACAATCATTGCCCCCTTACCTTATATCTTGACACATACTTTAAAAAAGTTTACAATTAATCTATGCTAAGAATCCCATTAATAAAAAAATTTGGGGAATGACCATTGAAAACTGAATACAGAGGAGGTGTCGGCCATTTTTGTTTATGGATTATTATTAGGATTATTAATAGCAATTATTGCTTCATTTATAATGTTCCGGCTTGGGATTAATTATAGAAAAAAGGTTGCTGAGGCTGAAATAGGCAGTGCCGAGCAAGAAGCAAAACGGATATTAAGTGAAGCCCAAAAAGCAGCTGAAAGTAAGAAAAGAGAAATACTTCTTGAAGCTAAAGAAGAGATCCATAAGAGTAGAATGGAACTTGATAAGGAAATTAAAGAAAGAAGGAATGAAATCCAACGTTTTGAGAGAAGACTTGTACAAAAAGAGGAAACACTCGATAGAAAACTAGAATCTCTTGAACAAAAGGATGAACTGTTAAACAAGAAAGTTAAAGATGTTCAGGCACAGGAAGAAAAGGTAACAGGAGTTCTGGAAAATCATCTTAAGGAACTTGAAAGAATTTCCGGCCTGACAGTGGAAGACGCTAAAGAATACCTTCTGAAAAGTGTTGAAAGTGAAGTTAAACATGAAATGGCAATTCTTGTTAAGGAGCTTGAATCAAAAGCTAAAGAAGAAGCCGACAGAAAAGCCAAGGAAATTATTTCCTGCGCAATACAAAAATGTGCTGCTGACCATGTTTCTGAAATTACCGTATCGGTAGTTCCTCTTCCGAATGATGAAATGAAGGGCAGAATCATCGGTCGTGAAGGACGTAACATAAGAACTTTGGAGACTTTAACTGGTATTGATTTGATTATTGATGATACGCCTGAGGCAGTGATACTTTCAGGATTTGACCCGATTCGCAGAGAAGTGGCCCGGATTTCACTGGAAAAACTCATACTTGATGGAAGAATACATCCTGCAAGAATTGAGGAAATGGTAGAGAAGGCCAAAAAGGAAGTCGAAAATACTATAAGACAGGAAGGCGACAATGCAACATTTGAAACAGGTGTTCATGGATTGCACCCTGAACTAATAAGACTTCTTGGTAAGTTGAAATTCAGGACAAGTTATGGCCAGAATGTTTTATATCACTCAATTGAAGTATCCAGGCTTGCCGGAATTATGGCGTCAGAAATTGGTGTGGATGTTAACCTGGCTAAAAGAGCAGGGTTGCTACATGATATTGGTAAAGCCATCGATCATGAAGTGGAAGGTTCTCACGTAATGATTGGTGCTGACCTGGTTAAGAGATATAAAGAAGGAAATGAAATTATAAATGCAATTTTGGCTCATCATGGTGATGTTGAACCAACATCGATAATTTCCGTACTTGTACAGGCAGCTGATTCCATATCGGCAGCAAGGCCTGGTGCAAGAAGGGAGACCTTGGAATCATATATAAAGAGGATAGAAAAATTGGAGGAAATAGCAAATTCCTTTACTGGAGTAGAGAAATCATATGCAATACAGGCAGGTAGAGAAGTAAGGATAATTGTTAAACCTGATGATGTTTCGGATGAAGAAGTATATTTAAAGGCAAGGGATATAGTTAAAAAAATTGAAAGTGAACTAGAATATCCGGGTCAGATTAAAGTGAACGTTATCAGAGAAACCCGGGCAATTGAATATGCAAAATAGTATTAAAAAAAGCGTGGAAACACGCTTTTTTAATATTTAACACTATTTTCCTCGCACCTTTTGATGAGATGTTGCGTCTTTATATTGCAGTGCAGGCTTGCTTAATTACCAGCTGCTTGCTGCAATATGCTTATAGGGAAATGGAATGGAGGATATATATTGAAAATATTGTTTGTTGGAGATGTGGTGGGAAATCCGGGAAGAAAAACAGTAAAGATGATTTTGCCGGAGATGAAAAGAAATTTATCAATAGATTACTGCATAGCGAATTGTGAAAATGCAGCAGGAGGAAGCGGTATTACTTATGCAGTAGCGCAGGAGCTGTTTAATTCAGGCGTAGATGTAATTACTTTAGGCAATCATACCTGGTCAAAGAAAGAAATTGTAAATTTTATAGATACAGAAACAAGGGTAGTCAGACCTGCCAATTACCCACAGGAACTGCCTGGAAAAGGAGCTACTGTAATAGGCAATGATAATAAAGGATCAATAGGAGTATTGAATTTATTAGGGAGAGTGTATCTTGACAGTGTAGATTGTCCTTTCAGAACAGCAGAAAAGGAAATTCAGTACTTGAAAAATTTTACGAAAGTAATAGTGGTAGATATGCATGCTGAAGCTACATCGGAAAAAACTGCACTTGCATGGTATTTGGATGGTAAAGTAAGTTGTGTTCTGGGAACTCATACCCATGTGCAAACCGCAGATGAAAGAATCCTTCCATGCGGTACGGGGTATATTACCGATGCAGGTATGACGGGGCCGTATGAAGGGATATTGGGAGTTGACAGGGAAATAATAGTAAATAAGTTTTTAACATATATGCCTGCTAAATTTGAACTGGCAAAAGGAAGCACACAATTTAACGCCGTCCTGCTTGACATTGATGAAAAAAATGGCCGCACATATAGAATTAAAAGAGTACTGCAAGTTATGAATGTATAAAATTATATTATTTTCCTAATAAAAAAAGGATTATTATGTTTTATGTAGAATTAATAAGTGTAAATATCTACTTTTAACCGAACTACCACTATTTGCTTTAAGGGGGTAATATTAAATGGATGTTTTAAAAGTTTCAGCAAAATCCAATCCAAATTCTGTAGCAGGAGCTTTAGCAGGTGTAATACGGGAAAAAGGCTCGGCGGAGATGCAAGCTATAGGTGCAGGAGCAATTAATCAGGCAATTAAGGCCATAGCTATTGCCCGGGGTTTTGTAGCGCCATCCGGGATAGAATTGATTTGCATTCCTGCATTTGCCGATATAGTAATAGACGGCGAGGAAAGAACAGCTATTAAACTTATAATTGAACCCAGGAAATAGATGCTTCAATTGATGCATCTAAAAAGACTTTAATGAAGCGTCCTTAAATTAAAGAGTGAGTGATATTAGAAGGAGTGAGTATTTTTAGCAGGACAGTGAGTAACCCAAATAACAGTATATATGAAAATATATACATGAAAAAAGATGAACTTGAGTATATGCAGTTTTCGCCTCTTACTAAATACAACCAGATATTGACACACTGCTTTACAACCAGAAGAGGTGGTGTAAGTATTGGAGGATGTTCAACCTTAAATCTTGGATTCGGACGTAACGACAGTAGAACAAATGTTATAGAAAATTTTAAGAGAGTATGCGATACCTTGAATATTGAATTGGATGATCTGGTTCTGTCGGACCAGATACATGGCACAGAAATTAAGGTTGTAGATGAGAAAGATAGAGGAAAGGGCATTGTACTGGATAGCGATATTAAAGGTTATGATGGGTTGGTAACTAATATAGAAAAAGTTGCATTGGTTACTTTCTATGCAGATTGTGTTCCCATATACTTTTTTGATCCTGTGAAAAAAGTTATCGGACTTGCACATTCCGGTTGGAGGGGTACTCTTTATCAAATTGCTGCAAATATGATAAGCATAATGGACAAAGAATACAACTGCAATCCTGAGGAGGTAATATCAGTTGTAGGGCCATCCATAGGTCAGTGCTGTTTTGAAATAGGAATTGAAGTAATAACAGAGTTCGTGAAGAAAATCATCTGGAGTAAAGATTTCTGTAAAAATATAGGACAAGGTAAAGCTTATATTGATTTGCAGGGAATAATCAAACAGACATTAATACATTCCGGAGTAAGAAGTGACAACATATTTATTAGCGGTATTTGTACAAAATGCAATAAAGATGTGTTTTTTTCCCATAGAGGGGATAAAGGTAAAACAGGAAGTCTTGCAGCAATAATGCAATTAAGGAGATAAAACAGTGAGTAAAGCCAGAGGCATATTTTTATCAATGGTTATTATTGTTATTTTGCTTATTAGTATGTCTTCATGCCAAAAGGAAGATTACATTTTAAAAAATGAAAAGCAAAATTCAGTATTGCCATCTTTAAAGGAAGATGGTGCTGTTGTTGATGGGGGACCTGTCAAAGGAGGCACCCTGAAATTATTCAGTACATTTCCCGATACTCTTGATCCCATAACTTCAAAGAACCCCTGGCTTCAAAATTATTTTAGCCTGGTTTTTGAAAGTATGATCAAACTCAATAAGAACCAGAAGCCTATAGGAAATTTAGCTGATAAATGGTATACATCGGAAGATGGAAATACCTGGACTTTCCACATACGGGATGGTGTTGTATGGCAGGATGGTTATCCCTTAACAGCGCAGGATGTTGAGTTTACCATAAAGACTATTTTAGAGCGGAATCAGAATACAATTTACAGGTTTAATCTTGATAATATTTTATCTTTTACCGCTATAGACCGTAATACAATTGAAATTGTTTTAAAAAAGCCAAATGCATTTACTGCAGAGTTAATGACTTTCCCCATAATATCAAAGCGTTTTTACAGCAAAATAGATAATAATGATAAGGAAGTATTTGCAACTAAATTTCCTCCTGGAACAGGCCCTTATAGTATACAATCCTATGATGAAAATAAATGCATTAAGTTGACTGCAAGCAGATCATGGTGGAAGAAAAAAATTAATGAAAATAATGAAATGCCTTATATACCCGATTTGGAAATCAAGCTTTACAAGAATACCAGAGAGGCATTTTCTGCTTTTCAAATGGGAAGTGTTGATGTAATTAATGTTGACAATAATAGCATTGGTATTTATTCTGGAAAATCGGATGTGATTACAAAAAAATATGCAAACGGGGAATTCGATTTTCTGGCTTTCAACCTTTCAAATAATACTTTAAGTGATAAGTATGTACGGCAGGCCATAGCGTCATCCCTTAACAAGAGCGAAATTGTAGGAGCAGTATTACCGGGATGTGCGGTAGAGGCCGGCATGCCTTTAATACCAAATACATGGTTATATGAAATGGATGAATGGGTTAAGTCATTTTCAAATAATTCTCAGAAAACGAAACAATCTGATAATGTGAGAGAATTATTAATTGAAAATGGCTGGGAGGAATATGATGGCAAATTATATAAACGTATATATGGGGCATTGAGGCCTTTAAAATTCAACATTATTGTTAATGAAGATAATAATTGCAGAGTAAAAGTTGCGGAGAAAATTGCAGAGATACTAAACAACACAGGTATGGATGTCAGTGTTCATAAAGAAAAATGGAATCAAGTGTTGAAATTGGTAAATTCAAAAATGTATGATGCAGCAATATTGGGTTGCACAGTACCCCCATATCCTGATGTTTCATATTTATACTCTGCTCCTTACTTAACATACCAGGGTTACGCAGCATCTTCAGCTGCCACTGCAGCTACAAATGTATCCGGATTTGAAAATGAAGAAGTATCGAAAATTATTGAAAAGGTTTTTTCCTCAAACAATCCAGATACTATAAAAGGATTGTATTCAAATTTGAAAAATGTTATCAATGATGAAGTTCCATATATAGGTTTGTATTTTTACTATGATGCTGTTTTTTATAATAAAAATGTGAGGGGCAATCTTGACCCTTATTTATGGGATGAGTATAATAATATAACTGAATGGTATATTTCTGAGTAAAATAATACTACTATGTCAATTCGGAAAGCGATGTATTCCTTACGGGTCAGCAAAAATTACCCTCCAGAAATGCGCTTTCCATTGGCAACATAACAAAGTAGAATTAAATATGATCACGGGAGAGAATAAACATGGGAAACATACTTTGGATTGCTATAATAATATTAATAACTGCTGCCGATCAAGTTTCCAAGTATATTGTTATTAAAAGCGTTGAAACAGGACAGCTTATACCTGTTATAAATAATTTCTTTTATATAACATATCATGAAAATGCAGGTGCTGCATGGGGCATATTGCAGAACAAGAGGTATATTTTTATATTTTTGACTATCGTAATATCAATTGTAATGATATATGTATTATTCAAGACAAAGGACAAGATGCTCAAACTAGCCTTATCTTTTGTTCTTGGAGGTGCTATGGGTAACTTAATCGACAGGATTATAAAAGGTAGTGTTGCAGATTTTCTAGATTTTTATTTTGGGAAATACAATTTCCCCACTTTTAATGTAGCTGATTCCTTTGTAGTAATAGGTACTATTATTTTAGCTGTTTATTTATTGTTTTACTATGAGGAAACGGAAATAATAAAGTTATAGCTAGGAATCCGCTTTTATGGTTCAGACTTTCCGAGCAGGCTTCCTGGGAATAGTTAAAAAGGAAATAGCTGAAAATGAAAATTTTAAAATTAGTTTCTGATACAAACAATGAGAGGCTGGATGCATGGCTGGCCACCAAACTTAAGGAATATTCGCGCTCATACCTGCAAAAGCTTATTAGTGAGGGTTTTATTTTTATTGGCAATAATAATGTAAAACCAAACTACAAGCTTAAAATAGGCGAGGAAATCCTCATAAAAATACCTGAGGCTGAGAAGCTTGCCGTAGAGCCTGAGAATATAGCTCTTGATATTATTTATGAAGATGATTGCATCCTGGTTATAAATAAACCTAAGGGGATGGTTGTACACCCTGCTGCAGGCAATTATTCGGGAACTCTGGTTAATGCAGTTTTAAACTACTGTGGAGACAAGCTTTCGGATATAAACGGTATTATCAGACCAGGTATTGTCCACAGACTGGACAAAGACACTTCCGGCATATTAGTTATTGCTAAAAATAATGAGGCTCATAAATTGCTTTCTCAAAAGCTTAAAGCCCGTGATGTGAAAAGGGTATATGCCGCATTGGTTAAAGGTATAATAAAAGAAAACAGCGGTAGAATCCAGCTGCCAATAGGAAGACATCCAGTTGATAGAAAGAAAATGGCTGTTAATCCCAAAAACGGAAGAGAGGCAATAACAAATTTTAAAGTACTTGAGAGGTTTGGAGATTCAACATATGTTGAAATAAGTCTTGAAACCGGGAGGACTCATCAAATTCGGGTTCATATGGCCTATATCGGTCATCCGGTTATTGGAGATGAAGTTTACGGAGGAAAGCAGAAAGAATATGGTCAAAATAACATGAAAGGCCAGGTTCTACATGCAAAGCTGATAGGATTTAATCATCCGGCTACAGGTGAGTATGTGGAGTATGAAGCATCATTACCTGAATATTTCAAAAGTCTCCTGGCAGAAAAAAGCTCGAATAATGTCAAAATATAAAATAGCTATAGACAAGAATTTCTAAATGTGATATTATAAATATAATTAATTTTAATTTAATATAGACCTTTTAAATAAGTCCTGTGAGGCTGCAAAGGTATACAAATAACAAGGTATGACAAATACCGGACAAAACTACTAAAACGTGCTTCTTGCATTCTTGCAGAAGCTTTTTTAATGTAAAATAATAGGGTTTCATCGCGAGTTATCCCGATATCAGGAGTGTGAAAAAGATGTTAGAAAAAGCTCAAATAATGGATGAGGTTGAAATTACAAGGGCAATTTCCAGAATAGCACATGAGATAATTGAAAGAAATAAAGGTGTAGATAATATTGTACTAATAGGTATACAAAGACGAGGTGTACCGCTTGCGCAAAGAATCGCCCGTAAAATTACTGAGGTTGAAGGCAAGTCGGTTCCTGTGGGCATATTGGATATAACTTTTTACAGGGATGATCTGAGCATGTTGGCTGAACATCCTGTTATTAATGCTACTGAACTCAATTTTATTGTTACAGGTAAAAAAATCATTCTTGTAGATGATGTCCTTTATACAGGAAGAACTGTAAGAGCAGCTATAGAAGCAATTATGGATCTTGGAAGACCTGAAATGATACAATTGGCTGCTTTGATTGACAGGGGACATAGAGAATTACCTATAAGAGCTGACTATATTGGAAAAAATGTGCCTACTTCCAGAAATGAAGTAGTTCATGTAAAATTGGTTGAAATAGACAATGTTAACAAAGTTGTTATAACACAAAGAGGAAATGACTAAAGATTTTAAATAGTAAGGAGTATATCCTTACTATTTTTTTGAGATATATTGATACCATTAAAAAACTCAGAAAAAAGGATGGGAGATAATGAATCTTAAATCTAAAGATTTGCTGGGACTGAAAGACCTCACAGCAGAGGAAA
>ERZ795032.401-NODE-401-length-50312-cov-4.906759_pt1 | contig 50312 bp, 30 predicted proteins | sample MGYA00375124_ERZ795032 | MGnify/ENA primary metagenome ERZ795032 (study PRJEB30167, sample SAMN05720154) | activated sludge metagenome | isolation source: Anaerobic digester | place: China | collected 2015-12-16 ...
AAGGAGAGCTATAAAGGACTTGAAAACATACAGGTGTCCGTGCCTGTGCAAAACGCGGATCTTATAAACTTTGGCGCCGAATTTAACGATTATTGGAGGGATCAAATCGGCCTGTCATATGACGGGGGACAGAGTTTCATACCGCAAAACTCGATTAGTTGGAATTCGGCTACAAAGAGCATAGAGGCCACATTCGGGGCCCCTGAGAACAATAACGGCAACGCTTTTCACATCGCCGTGGAGGTCTACCGGAGTTACGGTGAAATGGCAAGTTGGAGGGGAGTTTTCGGCGCTTTTAAATTCATCGAAATATCCGCCGAAACGGCAGACTTCGTCCCAATAGAGAGTATTACTGTTACCGGCATACCCGCTTCCGGCATCGTATGTGACAGTCCCTATCCGCTCAATGTGGATATTAGCCCGAAAAACGTCACATTTCCCGGATATACCTGGGAGTCCAGCAACCCTGATATAGCTCGAGTAACTGGCGGCAATCTTGTATTCTACGCAGAGGGCAAAGTGACCATCACCCTGAGATCTGGAGAAGGGGAATATCGCGCGGAGCAAGGTCTGCCAGCCAACGACGATGTTTTGGTCAAGACATTCACGTTCTTTGCGGGGACTCCGCGCCTGATTACCGGCAGCATATCGGTAGGCAAAAGCGATACCACCACAGCCGTGACCGCACGGTTCAACGACAATTTCGATAGTTATGAAGACGAATGGAAAACTCCGGTGTTGACCTATGAAATACGCAAAGCCGATGGCACTATAGTAAAATCAGGAAATGCTACAAGAGAAAACGACGTCACAGAGGTGAGCCTGGCATTCGATGATGTCACGCCGAAAACCGTGTCGCCTTATGAAAGCGGTGAATTCAAACCGGCATATACCATTACCTTGAAGGCGACGGCGGGTACATCATCCGTTTCCGCCACGGCCAATGTGTACATCACTCCTCCGCCGGTGACGATGGAATGCCTGACGGAAACCTCCAACGCCCTGGTGGGGGAACCGGCGACTTTTAATTTCCGGATCAAGAACCTTTTGCCCGGATACTCTTCAAGGTATGAAATAACCGGCGGAGGCGGCCAAGAGGAAGGCGGACTGACAAACCGGAGCGAAGAATCCGACCCGGCAACTGAGCTCATTACCCTGACCGGCAGCGTCGTCTTCACACCGGCGGTGCAGGGAGACGTGTCTGAGTTCAGAACGATTACCGTCTATGCCAATAATAAAGATGAGAAACAGCAATCCATCTCAAAGAGAATCAACATCGTCAATCCGTCCGCAGCTTTGATGAGCGTGAAATTCTATGACGGATTTGACGGCACAGTGATAAATCCGGAACCGGGAGATAAGCCGGATGCGTTTTACGGAATCAGGGAGAGTCGAATCGCAGCACTTACAGAGGGCTCCACTTATAACAGCGAAGAGGTCTTCAAATATTTGGATAGAATGATGCATACCAAGACATTGAGGGTGGCAGTCCCCGAGGAATGGGGCCGAATGAAAGCAGAAGGTGCGTCACTCCCAGCAGAGGACAGAAGGGATATCTCCCTTTATCTGTCGGATGTAGACAAAGGCAAGGAGATAACACTTTCGTGGGAAAATGTTAATACCCAGAAGAAATTCAGTTTCAACGAGGATGACCTATCCGGAAAGGTCTATGCCTTCCGGCTACTGAACGCACTAGATGAGAAGCACGTCAGCATAAGCTATACGAACTGGAGCGACCTATCGGTTACGAAAAATGTAATTCCTTATAACGGGTATGTGATCATCTATGAACCGAGCGGCATAAAGGGCGAGGTATGGATGTCACAGGAAGGAGCTGGCTACAGATTTGCGACCTTCACCCAGCCAAGAGGCATAAGTAGAGGCTACAGGACTAGCTGGTACGATCTGTCACCTATGGTGGTTTCACCACTCGCCACAGATCACGGCTATAGAAGCCAGCATCCGGCTCTAGCTTTTACTGCAAACACGGCGACTATGTCCGATAATCCTATAGCAAAGTTCAATAGCGTGGGCAATACTGTGCCAAGTGTCGTAAGATACTGCGCTATAGACAAGGACAGAAAAATCATCGCTGGCACCAATGGTGTGACAAATCCATCAGCAGGCAGCGGAAATTTTGAATTGCCTTTCAAGGCACTATATGAAAATCCAAATTCGCAGCTCATGGTCGAGTATGAATACACTACGGGCAAGGAGATTAGGACTCAGCTTGAATACTACTATTTAGATAAGCTTGAAGAAAATCTAAGGCTTAAAAAAGCGAACAGCTACGCTATCGTCGTATCGAGCTATATCCAGAGGCTAAGCGTGATAGGTAAAGATGGAGTAATACAGAATTTCCCAGTTGCCGCAGATAGATTTATCACAATCAACCCAGGTGATATCATAGAATTGCAGCTCGCAACAGCCTCACGCGCAGTCAAAAGAGCAGAGCTGAAGCTCTTGAACCACCGCCGTACAGTTGATGCAAATGGCAATATAGGCGACTGGATATTTGATTATACCAAGGCATCTCCTGCGGTCAGTATAGAAGAAATAGACCTTTCAGCCTTCACGCCAAACAAATACACGACCCTTCGCTTCTTACCTACGAGGGAGCAGATGACACTAGGGTGCATATCACACATCAGATTAGTTACTGTGTTCGGAGACGGAACCTCAGATGCGCATAATGTATGTTGGGGACAGATGGCAGATGCGGAGACCGCAGCGAATATAAAGAAGATAACCGATATACTAAACGGGCAGGAATTCTTTCACGAAAAGCAGATGGAGTTTAGGTTGGGGGATTTGAATGTAAAGGAGAATACCCGTAATGTAAAGTATGAAGGGTCACTGTTTACGTTCAATGAGGAGGTAGCTGCGGAAATTGATAAAATAAAAATCAATTTAGCCAGCCCTTCAAAGAATCCTTTCACCTATGAAGTGAAGCGCAAGGGTGATGAATACACTATACGTGGATATGCGAATACCGATAACATGAACAAGGCAGGCGTGGTACACCTTGCGGATAGATGGAAGGATGCAACCTTCGATGAGCTGTTCGGTGAAACTAAGAGGTACGTTCTGCAGTCCAGTTCTAAATATCGTCCTAATTTCCCTGGTATAAAGGGTTATGTGGAAGGCAAGGCGATCATTACACCAAGCGGCGATATACGGTTCACCTTCCATGAAGGTCGCACCTATGTCGAATCCGACTTTTTCCACAAGCCAAAGAAATTGTTTGACTTGAGCTACTATTGTAGTTGGACTGCCGTTTTTGAAGGTATGGTCACATCAATATTTGAAATAAAAGCTCCAGATAATGGTGGAGACCCTACAGTTCCGTTCAATTTCAATCTGGAGGAATCCAGCTGGGTGTTTATGAACACGCGTACTGCTCACAATGGGATTTCAATTGACATAGGGGTATATGCTGTGAAGGTTTCGTTAGAAGGGGAAATTGAAGATGCAGACTATAGTCGAAAATCCATCCACCGACCTTACGCTACAGATTCACAAAAAATTCAATGGAATGCAAGGTTTAGTACAGGAGGCAATCTGTATGAACGTAACTACAATCGTATTATTACTAGTCCTACAGATGTAGATATAGAAAGCAGTAATATGAAGAAATGGTACAGCTGGTTCAGGAAACCAGGGGAGGAGCCATTTTATATAATGCATAACATCGAGGCTACTTCCAGTGGTTGGGGGTCTTCTAAGGTTTCTTCCTTTGGTATGCCGTCAGATTTCACTGGTACTGATGCCTATAGTCAGATAATGATGGTTGCCTCAGCGGATGCCTTTCGCTTGGCAGCAAGAGATGGCGATTCTCACAGATTGGATGTAGATGAGCTATCGGCAGTGCGGTATTATAATGGCGGCAAAGGCATTTTTTACAGCGATTCCAGCAGCAATATAGTAACCTCCGGTATAGACGGCAACGCTACCGAAACGGTCGATGCGAAAGCATTTGGGATCGACATCGTTTCAGCCGAAAACGGGAGCGCAGTCGCGTCCTGGGGGAGCTACAAAGGTAATTTAGACACCGATGCTCTGGACAATGTAGGTAAGGATGGGATACTCAAGTACGCATCGGGAAAAACCGAGATCAAAGCAGGCATTTTTAACGGTACGAATTGGAGCATTACGACGCTGACTGACAATGAAATGGCAGATATAACGCCGAAAACGGCCGCGAACGGCACGGAGGGCGTTGTGGTTTGGACACAGGGTATTTTGAATGACTACCACCTTGAAGGCAAACTGCCGGTCATCACGTTTTCAGAAAGCAGGCTTATGTACGCACGATATAACGGCTCTGCTTGGGGTAAGCCCGCAGTGTTATACGCACCTTCCGGCGAAAGTATCGCAGATTACTCCGTTGCAATGACAGACGATGGCAATGCCCTCGTAACGGTGGTCATGGGCAGCGGTAAAATCGCAATTGTCAGAATCTCAAAAAGCGGAGAGGTAACCGTGATTAACAACAGCCTCCCGACAACCACGAAAGCAAGCTTGGTATATAATGGTAAAAGCTATATGCTGGCATGCTCCTCCGATGTGAAGGATGCGGAGGGTGAGGATAATGGACACATTGCATTGACTCTGTATGAGATAAGTACCGACGGTTTCGTAACGAATACTACCTTCTCTGGTATACCAACGGATATAAGCGGAGATTTCAACCTGTTCCGCAACTGGTCGGAATCAGGTGCTGCCGTATTAGTATGGCGTGGTTCTGGCAAAGATAATTCGGAAGCAAGGATCACGATTTATGCATCCAAAGTGTCTGAGGCGAATGAAGATAACACCGTATTGGTCTCGGCACCGATCGCAGCTGCCAACATCAATCTGCCAACCAGTACAGGACCTGATGGCGAAGGAGGAGCGTTTACTGCTTCCTATGATGCATATATCAAAGGAAACGACCTGAAAATCCTGACTATATTCGGTGAGTCATCATCTGAGGAGTCAAAATCCGGAGAGTCAACCCCCGGGGAGTCGGACCGAGGAGTGTATTTAGCCGAAACACAGGCACAGTTTAAAAATACCATCGAAATCGCTTCCTGCGTGAATGATATTTCCTACCTTATGCCGGGGCTCCAGAGCAATTTTAACATCAAAGTCAAAAACAAAGGCTTTGTACCCATTACAAGCATCAATGTCAAAATCGGCAGCGGAGAGAGTGGGACGAATACCGTGTGTGTCCTGCCAAACGACGAAACCGCAGTCACAGCCGCCTTCATACCCACGCGGGATTTACCGGATAGCATTGATTACACTGTGACTGCCGTGTTTAGCGACGGAAGCGAATCCACGGTCACAGTCTCCGTGAGTCTCCTTCAGGCCGATATCGCTGCGGAAATCCTATTGTTCACCCAGGAAAACGGCGATTATAATATCAAAGCGCTCATATCAAATAACACACCATTCTCCCTTTCAGGCAAAACTGTCATCGCCGGAATCTATCAGGATCCCTTTGGCACAGTTCCAGTTACCGAGGAGAAGATTGACGGAAGTAAGTTTGAAAACGAGACATTGGGCACATCGCTTCTAGTTGATTTTTCATTCGCTGATGCGAAGGATCTGCCGCAGTCGCTGTACCTCATAGCCAAAGTATACGATTCTTCCGGCAATGAAATACCCGACAACGACAGTATGAACAACATTCTGACCGTAACGAACATCGTGCTTGTGTCGTCCTCCAGTCCCGGCGACGACGATGACGGTTCGTCCTCCAACCCCGGCGACGACGATGACAGTTCGTCCTCCAAACCTGGCGACAACGATGACGGTTCGTCCTCCAGCGGTGGCTCCAGTTCCGGCAGCACAACCACTACCATAACAAAGCCAGCAAAGACACCTGACCAGCCTGTTACAGCGGTGGCTCCTGTGACAGCCACCGCCGGAGCGAATGGTGCAGCCAGCGCAGCCATTCCGGATAAGGCTATCACCGATGCCATTGCCAAAGCACAGGCTGACGCCAAGGTTCAGGGCAAAACCGCAAGTGGTATTTCAGTGGGGCTGAATGTCAACATGCCAAAGGGTGCAACGGCCTTGACAGCAAGTCTGACTCGCAGTTCTCTGGACAGCCTTGTGAACGCAGGGGTATCCCAGCTTGAACTCAATGGAGCGCCGGTTTCCCTCAGCCTTGACCTAAAAGCCTTACAGGAAATCCAGAAGCAGAGCAGCGGCAGCATCAGCATCACCATCGCCCCGGCGACAGGACTCTCCAAGGAAGCAAAGGCCCTCCTCGGAAACAGACCGGTATATAACATTACTATCAGCTATGTCAAGGACGGCAAAACCGCCAATGTAACCAGCCTTGGCAGCGGAACAGCCACCCTTTCCATCCCTTACACACCAGGCAAGAATGAGGCTGTCGGATATCTGTTCGGCGTGTATGTGGACGCAAAAGGCAAAGCACAACGCATCCCCGGCTCGGCCTATGACGTAAGCAGCGGAAGCTTGCTGATCCCCACCGGCCACTTCTCAGTGTACGGCGTGGGCTACACGGCTCCAAGTGCCAAGTTTACCGACATCGGCAACCATTGGGGCAAGGAAGCCATTGACTATGTAGTCGGCAGAGGGCTTCTCTACGGCACCTCAGAAACCACCTTTGCACCCAACATTGCCATGACAAGGGGAATGCTGGTAACGACTCTCGGCAGACTGGCGGGTGTGGATGCGAAAACCTATACCACAAATAGCTTTATCGACGTAAAAGCCGACAGCGCATTCCGTCCCTACATCGAATGGGCGTACAAGAAAGGCGTTGTGCAGGGCATCGGCAACCAGCGGTTTGCACCTGACCGGGCAATCACCCGTGAGGAAATTGCGGTCATCTTCGCAAACTACGCCAAGGCAACCGGCTACAAGCTGCCCGTGACCCGTAAGACAACCGCCTATGCGGATGATTCCAGCATCGGCAGCGTTTACAAAACGGCAGTCAAAGCCATGCAGCAGGCGGGCATAATGATGGGCGGCAGCGGCAACAGGTTCAATCCGAAATCCAATGCCACCCGTGCGGAGGTTTCCTCCATGCTCAACCGTTACATCAAACTGACCATTGATTCTGCCACCGCACAGGGCTGGGCGCTGAATTATGCCGGACAGTGGCTCTACTACAAGGACGGCAAGCCCCTCACCGGCACGCAGACCATCGACGGCGTGAAGTATTTCTTCGAAACCACCGGCGTTCTGAAAACCGGCTGGGTGAAGGATGGCGACAACTGGCTCTACTATTCCCGCAACAAGGCCGCTATAGGCTGGCTGGACATCAGCGACAAATGCTACTACTTTACCAAAGACGGCCTGATGGTGTCCGGCAAGTGGCTCCAGATCGATGGCAAGTGGTATTACTTCTACGCTGATGGCGCTCTTGCCAAGAGCACCAAAGTGGACGGCTACGAGGTAGACGAAAACGGCGTGAGGAAAAGTAAATAACGCACACGCATAAAAAACAAGGGTGGGAACCGATGACGGTTCCCACCCTTGTTTCCAGTATTCAGTTTGCTTTCTGCAAATTGTCCCCATGATACAGTGGACTTTATTAAGACCCTTTTTTTAATATTTCTATAGTTTTACATTCCCGATAATAGGCTTTGATTTCATTCAGCATATGACCCTCGAAAGGACGAACTTTATTTATGGCAGCCTGCCACCTCAGCAATTTTCTTTAATTCATCAACGGTGAAACTCCCCCGCTTCATTTTTTGGCTGAAAGCCTGAGGGCTTTCCCCGAAAAGCCGAGCAAGCTCGGCAACGCTTATATCCAGTTTCACACATAGGATTTTTATCTATTCAGATACTGACATATCACCACTTTTTTTGATATTCTAATTATAAAGAAATTTGTTTAGTAAATCAACATTAACATTTCTATTATATTGAGAAACGTTTAAAAATAATATTGACTACATAAACATAAACATTTAAAATGTAAACAGATACAAAAAAGACGACTCAACCACACAAATCAAATATAGAGGTAGCGATTACGCGAATAGAATACATATTTATCAGGAAAAATAGCGAGCCAGTACAGGTATCAAAAAAAATATACACCTTGCTTAAGTTAATAAACAAACGATTTGATAAGCGGCTTAAACAATACAATGATGGCGAAAAACTATGTGACTTTTCAATTTAGATATACAGTACTAATATAGTATCAAATTTTAAAAATAGTTTTAAATTTTCTTTGTTAATTATTATTTAGCTTATTTTTATTTAAGATTAATATTGTGATGAATATTATAGTTTTGTATGGTGGTTTTCCAATTATAAATCTGATATGATTTGTATTACAATAGAAAACATATATCTGATAAGCTAGGTAGCCCACTCACCTCCGTGATTTGTAGTATACTGAAATGCCTATGACTAATAAAATAATATTCGCTCGTAGCCAACCTTTTTTTATTATATTTTGTGTCTTGAGCGAAGCGAAAGGAATGGATATAATTATGAAAATATTGATTCCAAAATGCTGTGAAGAGGTGTATTGCATTGCAGCAGAGGAATTTAAAAGTTTTTATGAAAAGGTAACGGGTACTGTATTACCAATTATTAGAGAGCCTCAGGATGATGATATGATAGTGATAGGAAGTGATGCTGTAAATCATTATACAGCGGAACTGATGCTCTCAAACAAAATCAACGAATTTAAAATCAGATATTGTACCGATGATTATCATATTAAAACTGAAACAGTAAACGGCAAAAAGCTTTTGTTTCTTGCAGGGGGCAGAGGTCGCGCGGTAATGTATGCTGTATACCGCTTCTTTGAAGTGTGTGCTGGTTGCCGTTATTTTTGGGACGGCGATATAATTGCCAATGTACGTGAAATAAACATAAATGATATTGATATTGCGGAAAGTCCTCACTTTGAGTACAGGGGTTTGCGTTATTTTGCACATCGTAGCCTTCATCGCTTTCAGGCTGAGCATTGGAGTTTTGAGGATTGGAAAAAGGAAATAGATTGGATGCTTAAAAAACGGCTTAATATGTTCATGCTTCGAATCGGTATGGATGACCTATTTCAAATAGCTTTTCCGGATATTGTTGATTATCCTTCAAATGATGAAAAACTGCCTGAGGCAGGCGAAGGGCATCATGATAGAACGACTTTCTGGTCTCTTGAATACAGAGGAAAACTTAGAAAACAAATCCTTGAGTATGCATTCAAGCGTGATCTAATGCATCCTGAGGATTGTGGAACTATGACGCACTGGTATTCTATGACACCGTTACAGTTCCTGGAGAAAAAGAAGCCAAGTCTTCTTAGTAGAGATAATAAATATGAAGGCGTAGTAACAGGCAAAATATGGGATGTTTCATGTGATGAAAACTTAAACAATTATTTTAAGCTTACTGAAACACATATACAGTATTACGGGAAACCGGAAATTTTTCACACCATAGGCTTGGCGGAACGCATATTTTCAAAAGATGCAGAAAATAATTTAAGGCTTAAGCTTTATACATACCGCCGTATCACAAGGCTTCTTCAAGAAAGATATCCTAATGCTAAGCTGTTTCTGGCAAGTTGGGATTTATGGGGTCAGTATCGTGATGTTGACGAGGTGCAAAGACTTATAAATAATCTTAATCCTGAGCAATCAATTATACTTGATTATACTTCCGATACATTACGTAGTAATAATTTCACGAACTGGAATGTGGTTGGTAAATACCCATATATATTTGGAATGTTTCATGCATATGAACCCAACAGTGATATACGTGGTAATTATGATATTACAAACAAACGACTTGCTATTGCTTCAAAAGATATTTTTTGCAAAGGGATGGTATTTTGGCCAGAGCTTTCTCACAGTGACACTTTTGCACTTGAGTATTTTGCTGATAATGCGTGGAATCCGTGTACATTATCTGTGAATGAACGAATTAATAAATATTGTAATGATAGATACGAGATGTTTTCTAGTAAAATGATTGAAATTTGGAGCAATTTTATGCCAATAGCAAGCATAATGCACTGGTGCATAAATTTACGTTCTTATATGCCGAGGGAATGGTTCTTTGACATTTTTGAGCGTGGCAAATATATGTTTGACAGCAAAAGCAACGTTTTCGAAGAATTTATAAAAATAAGAAAAAAAACAGAAAAATTTAAGATGAATGCCATTTATGCATTAGAACTTGCTGCAGAAATTATGAAAGATGATACAAATAATGAGTTTTTAAATAGAGATGTATATGATATTGCACGTACTATTTGTGGAAGATACTTACAATGTCAACTCATAAATACCGCCGAAGTATTTTTAAAATGCCATAGTACAAGTGGCACAGAAGGTAATTACAGAGATTTATTGGAGAGTAAATATAGAAGTTGTATAAAGCTAATGGAAATTTTAATTGATATTCTTAGTGGACATGAGGATTACTCTCTTTTTGAGTCTTTTAAAAAAGTGAAATCAGTAGAAAGTGTTAATCCTGTTTTTGAAACAACACTCAAAAACAATGCAACCGGAAATTACTGCCGTTCTTACATTTATGAAAATGCAAAATATTTATATATGCCTGAAATGAAGCTATTTTTCGAGTGGCTTGATAAAATACGGGAGGAAAACAGCATAAAAGAATTGCCTTATTTTGAATTATATTATGAAAAAGCTAAAGAAAATATACAAATATTTTTTAAAACTCCTCTTGCTGACATGATCCCTAAGTATAAAAAGAATATTAGTGATATCCTTATTAATTTATCACAGGAATTAAAAGTGATATAGTGAAAGAGATGAAGGAATTTGAAAATTGCGGGCGGGGGGATAGATAACATGATTAAAATGCAAACCAGCCGGAAAACTGGTCAAAAAGTCTCACAGAAAATCATTCAAAAAACTGATAATCAAATTGATCAATCTATGATATCAAGGAGAAACCATTCTCTTCTAATAAAAGGAATTTTTAAAAATTATGAGCTTTACCTTCTTTCCCTTTCAGGATTGATATACTTGATTGTTTTTAAGTATGTTCCTATGTATGGAATAACTATAGCCTTTAAGGATTTCAATATATATAAGGGAATATTCCAGAGTCCATGGGTTGGGTTTGACCATTTTATAAGGTTGTTTACTTCAGCGAAATTTCTGCAGGTTTTTACAAATACGCTGCTAATTAGTATATATAAACTTATTTTTACATTTCCTGCTCCTATAATTCTGGCTCTTTTGTTAAATGAAATCAGACAACTTGTATTTAAAAAGGCTATACAAACAATATCTTACATACCACATTTTATTTCTTGGGTCGTTGTAAGCGGCATGTTTTTAGATATTCTCTCTCCTAATACAGGAATCTTAAATAAATTAATTAAAAGTATGGACTTTGAGCCAATTTTTTTCATGGGTGATAAAGCTTATTTCCGTTCAGTGCTTGTGGTTACCCAGATATGGAAGGAAGTAGGGTGGGGAGCAATTGTATACCTTGCCGCAATAGCGGGGATAAACCCTGAACTATACGAGGCGGCTATTGTTGACGGTGCCAGCAAACTTCGTCAGGTATGGCATATTACTCTTAATGGAATAAAGCCCACAATAGCTATACTTCTTTTATTGAGGATAGGAAATCTGCTGAATGCCGGACACGAACAAATATTGACGATGTATAATCCAGCTGTATATGAAGTAGCTGATGTTCTTAGTACATATGTGTTTAGAGTTGGCTTGGGTCAGATGGAATATAGTTTTACAACTGCTGTAGATTTATTTAATAATATTATCGGGTGTGTATTACTTTTTTCAACAAATCATCTAGTACGTCGTCTTGGGGAACAGGGAATTTGGTAAACCTTGTGAAGTATTCTAAAAATGAAAATTAGCTTGGAAGGGAGTAGTAAATCATGCTTATCAGGTCAAGAGGAGAAAAAACATTTGAGGTGTTCAATATATTTATAATGATATTGCTGGGGATGGTAACTTTATTTCCTTTAATACATATTGCCAGTAAATCGCTTAGTGATGAGGCTTATGTACTTGCAAGAGATATTGTACTATTTCCTAAAGGGCTTCAATTTGAAGCCTATAGAAATATTATTGGCAATGCCAGATTTGCGAGGTCATTTCAAAACACAATAATACTTACATTTGTTGGTACCTCAATCAATGTCATGATGACTGTTATAACTGCATATCCTCTTTCGAGAAAGCGTTTTCCCGGACAATCTGCAATAATGGTATTTTATGTTTTTACAATGTTTTTTTCCGGCGGAATTATTCCATCTTACTTGCTTATGAGAGATCTTAAACTGCTTGATTCTATGTGGTCTCTTATTCTACCAGGAACTATTAATGTATATAATATGATACTTATAAAAAATTTTTTTATGTCAGTACCTGATAGTCTTGAAGAATCAGCTAAAATAGATGGGTGCAAACAAATCCGTATCCTATTTTCAATATTTTTTCCGCTTTCTTTACCAGCTATTTCTACCATAACATTATTTTATGCTGTAGGTCATTGGAATTCCTACTTTGCTGCATTGATGTACTTAAATTCACGAAATAAATATCCTTTGCAGTTATTTTTGAGAGAGATGCTGATTGAAGAAACTGTGGATGTTGTTGATATATCAAATCTACTTGATGTAGCACCTGACTCAGTTAAGGCTGCTACAATAATTGTTGCAACGGTACCTATACTTGTAATATATCCATTCCTACAGAAGTATTTTGTAAAAGGTGTTATGATAGGGGCAATAAAAGAATGATTAGAAATAAGTACTATATATAACTTACCAAAGATTTAGAGATATAGCAGGATGTTATATCTTGAAATAAAAGCTTCTATAATAATAGCTAACCAAAACTAAAAAGGGGGTTTTTGTATGGAAAAAATATTTTCTACCGCAGTAACTAAAAAAGGGGGTTTTTGTATGAAAAGAATATTATCTATCATAGTTGCACTTATGATTGTAATATTGACTTTTAGTGGGTGTGTTACAAAAGATGCTGGAAAAGCTGAACAAAAAACGGGTAATACTGAAGCAACACAGAAAACCGAGGAAAGACCAAAGATAAAAATGCTTGTTGATTACAATATTGGTGTAGCTAATTTTAAAGCTGATGAAAATGAAAACAAAAACATAATTTACGACTGGATAATAGAAAATTCAGGTTTTGATATTACTTTCGAAGTAAAACCGAAAGATAATCCAGACCAAAAGGTGTCAATAATAATGGCCTCAGGAAATGTTCCAGATATATTGGAGATTTCCAATAAAACAATGTACTCGAATTTTGCAAGCCAAGGTGCGTTGACTGATGTAACAGAACTTGTTAAAACAGCTCCGAATATACAATCTTTAATTCCTAAAGATAGCTTTAAGGCTATAGAAATTGCCAGTAAAATTTATGCGGTGCCAAGACCTCCAGAGAATGAAGGTTATGGTCAAGGTATCTATGCAAGATTAGATATTTTGAAAAACAATGGTCTCCAAAACCCAAAAACCACCGATGAATATTATAATGTACTTAAGTCTGTCACAGATAATGAAAAAGGAGTATGGGGAATTACAAGTGATGGTCCTTTTATAGGTGGGTTCATGGGAGCTTTTGGGATAGCAGCAAAAATGAAGGAAAAGGACGGTAAAGTAGTTTATACATATACGCAGCCTGAATTTAAAAACTATTTGACTTATATAAAAAGACTTTATGATGAGAAGCTTCTTGATAGGGAGTTTTCAGTAAATAAAGGTTCTGCAAAAGAAAAGCTAATATCCGAAGAAGCTGTAATGGCTTTTTCAGATTTCTCTGTTTCAAAACTTGTTTTTGAGAATCTAAAATCTAAAAATTCATCTGTTGAATTAGGTTACTTAGATCTTCCTATAGGACCTGATGGTTCTCAAGGTGTTCCAAAGTCTCGTCCTGTTATAAGGTGGTTTGCAATACCAATTCAATCTAAAAATGCTGAAGCAGCAATGAAATACATGGATTGGGTTTGTCGGGAGGATGTTCAAAAAGTTCTTGCTCTAGGTTTTGAAGGTGTACATTATAATATGGTTAATGATATACCAGTGCCAACAGAAAAAATGCCGGATATTGTATGGAGAGTAATATATCAACGACTGGAGAACGGGACATTTCCTATGAGGATTCAGACAAAGGGTTTCTGGCCTTTCTACGAACCTACGTTAAAGAATCCGTTAGTTGAAAATATTGCCGAATTTGTGCCCGCTATTGAAGCAGTTGACAAAAAGTCTAATGAACTTCAAGACTATGTTGTGGAGAATAGCATAAAGTTTATTACCGGAGAGAGGCCTCTATCGGAGTTTGATGCTTTCGTGCAAGAATATAACAAACTTGGTGCTGAAGAAAGTATGAAGCTGATAAATGAATGGTATGCTGAATTTAGCAAAAAATAACTACTGAAATAACTACAAACAGATATCAAGCGCTGCACTTTTGTGTGGCGCTTTTCGAAATATGGTGCACCTGAGCGTTTTAGCTGATAATACATAATGCAGTAAGCACAGCCCTTGAGGTGTAGGTTCCGTAAAAAAGAACCGATAGATCAGGTACCTATGAGGTACAACCCCACATAGGAGGGTGGAGTGGCACTACTTAAGGTTTCATTGATGAAGGTGGGTCGGAAACGGAACAACTGGAGTTCATTTCTCCTCCACTTGAGATAGGAACCACCGAACTTTCACATAGAAGCACCTCAATTTATTGAGGTGAGGACATCACTGTTGACCAAAAACCTCATAAATATTACAATAAAAGAAAATAACACGATATTACATACAAATTGGGGGAAATCTCTGATATGTTAAATGTACTTATAGTAGATGATGAAAAGGCTACACGGGATGGACTGGCACAGTGCATTGATTGGGAAATGTATGGTATGACTGTGATCGGAGAAGCCGCGGAGGGTAAAGAAGCTCTGAAGATTATGGATAGAATCCCAGTGGATATTGTAGTATCCGATGTGGTTATGCCTGTTATGGATGGTATACAGCTTGTAGCTGCCATAAATAAGAACAAGCCTGATACAAAGGTTATATTGGTAAGTGGTTATTCTGATATACCTTACCTGAAATCGGCCATAAGTCTGGGGGCTGTAGATTATATTTTTAAACCGGTTAAATTAAAAGAATTAAAGGCTGTTTTATCACGGATTTCAAGTCATTTCGAAAAACAAATGGAGCAAAAGAAAATTTTTAATGAAATGAAAAACAAACTGGAACAGAGCATACCCTATCTAAGAGAACGTTTCATTACTAAGCTAATTTCCGGGAAAATTCAGGATGACACTAATATACTTGAGCAAATCTCTTTTTTAGGTATGAATCTTAACCTGAATGGTTATTTCTCAGTGATGACGGTTTCAATGGAATCGGAACATGAGGCTGGCAGGAAATTAGCTGGTGATAATGAACTGTATAAAATGGTTGGCCTATCGGCACTTCAGGAATACTTTGATGCAAGTACCAGGATCTGGTCTATGTCAATTGATGAAGTTAACTTTGTGCTGCTTTTATCCACTGACTATACTATCGATTATAATATGTCACTAAAAATTGCTTCTGAAATCCAGCAGATTATCAACCAATATACAGGATATAGTATATCTATAGGAATAGGCAGTGAGGTTGCAAGACTAACAAAAGCATATATATCTTACCAGCAAGCTATAAGAGCACTGGAACAAAAATTTTTTCTTGGAGAAGGTCAGATTATTCATTTTAATGATATACAGAATGTAACTTTTAGCAAAGGCTTTTACCCTGAAGGTATTGTAGATGAAATAATAGATATGGTAAGGCTTGGAAACAAAGAAAGAGTAGAAATTCTAGTAGATAGAATGTTTGAAGACATATTTCAGAATTCCTGCCTTAACTTGAAGCTGGTGCAGAATATTTGCTTTGAGGCGGTTACACTGGCAAACAGGCAGCTTCTGCAAGCTCGTGCAATTGATGAATCTCACGAAGCTGGACTTTTGGACATGTCTACTCTGAAAGATATATTTAAGCCAAAAAGTTTGAAGGAAACACATATTTGGCTAAAAAATCTATTATATGATGCTGCTGAAAGAATTTGCACAGTGCAGAGCAATATTTCAAAGAATATAATAATAGAATTTATTAAAAAGGCTATAAACGATAAATACCATGAGGATATATCATTGTTAACTATGGCGTTAGAATTTTGCTTAACTCCCAACTATCTATGTCTTATTTTTAAAAAAGAAACAGGTGAGACGTTCAATGATTATCTTACAAAAGTGCGTGTGCAAAATGCAAGAGAATTGTTGAAAGATCCGACATATAAAATATATGAAATAGCCGAAATGGTAGGATATCGTGACTCTGACTATTTTGCCAGGGTATTTAAGAAAATAACAGGATTTACTCCTAGTGAATTTCGGAAAGGGTTGATCCTATGAAAAAGCTTTCAAAACTTACACGGAGCACGCGGCTGAGAGACAGATTTACATTGATTTATATTTTTTTTCTAGCAATTCCAATGCTTTTTGTATGTCTTTATTTATATGGCCAGTTAAGTATAATATCTGAGTATCAAGGGCAGCAAGTAGTAGAACGTGCTATCAGGCAAAGCGGGGCCAGTATTGCATCACTTGTTGAAGAAATAGAAAATGTTGCAGGACAGGTATTTATCAATACCACTTTGGTAAAATATATTACTGATGAGGATTCCTCCGATGCTAACCAGTATTCTGAGCTGAAGTATATAGAAAACATAATCGACCAGATTCTTTACTATCCGCAAGTAGGTTATGTGCGTATGTATATCCCTTCGTACAAGCTCTACGCAAGAAATTATGCAATAATGTTTCCTATAGAGGATATTATGGATACTGAAAATTATAAACAGCTTATTGGAAGGGAAAGACAAATTGGATGGACGGACAGTTATTCATATAGTATCAAAGATCAGGGCAGCAGAGATGTTATAACTTATATGGTAGCATTGAAGGATTTTACACAAATAGCTCGTATAGTAGGATGCGTGTGTATTGATATTAAGCAGTCTACATTTATTGAAAAACTTAAAGTAACAATTATTGGTGATAATGCTGTGTCATTGTTGCTCTCAGATAGAGGAGATGTTATGGCATCTGCTTCAGGAGATTACTGTAAACTTGATACGAATCTTATTGATGAAATTATTTTATCTTATCGTGGTAAGGATAATGTTGATTTTCATGAACTAAACGGGAAATACCTTACGGTGAAAGTTGATGGCAAAAAATATGTTGCCATATCACATACAATAAAAAGCAATGGCTGGACCATTGTGTACACCATGCCTCATTCTGATATATTAGCGCGCAGTAAGAAGCTAATGAATACTATAATTATAACAGTCATGTTTATTATAACAATAAGTGTAATGTCTGTTGTAATTGTTACAGACAGAATAACAAAGGGAATTAGCAGGGTAATATCCAAAATGAATGATATTGATATAGTTTACCATAATGTTTCTCCTCATATGCAGATTGATAATGTGAGTTATAACGACGAAATAGGCAGCCTCCAGAAAACTTTTAACGGGATGATATCACGAATATACCAATTAAACAACGAGATATATCAGACGAAAATATTAAAACGGGAGGCTGAGCTTCGTGCTCTACAGGCTCAGATAAACCCCCATTTTTTGTATAATATGCTGGACTCTATTAACTGGATGGCTTTAAAAGCAGGTAATGATGCTATCAGTGATGTGGTCAGCGACTTGGGAAGATTTTACCGTATAAGCTTAAGCGGGGGAAAAGACATAATAACAATAGCTGAAGAATTGGAACATGTAAAACTGTATATCGCTCTTCAGTCAAAAAGATTTGAGGATGCTATAACTGTCAATTATAATGTAGACAGTACTGTAATGGGGTTAAAGATGGCAAAGTTAACATTACAACCTCTGGTTGAAAACGCTATAATACACGGTATTATGGAAAAGCCTGAAAAGAAGGGGCAAATATTTATCAATGCTTATATAGAGAGTGATATAGTTAAGATAGTGGTCACTGACGATGGAGTTGGGTTTGGATTAAAAAATCAAAATGATGTAAGCATAAATAATCATCATGGAAGCGGATATGGGTTGAAAAATGTAGATCAGCGTATAAAGCTGTACTTTGGTGACAATTATGGTGTCAGGCTTTATAGAAGCAGTGACATGTTGACTATAGCGGAAATATCTCTCCCAGCAATTGAAATGATTTAGTCTAATTTAATTTAGCAACTCAACTTTCCCAGCCAATACAAGCTCCGGGTTCTTATTGGATTCTCTGATGCCTACTATAAAAAAGCAGATACTTTGCTGGTAGACCTTTTACTGAATCCAAGTGCTTAAAGAGTGTTTCGGTAGAATTCACTGTTGCCCCTGCAAATCCAAGCAAATGCCGATCTTTCACTCTGTCAGATGTCATAAACTTTATAACATCCAAGCCCCTTGAAAGACATTCTTTATACCAACTATTCACACTAAATGCTATTTGTCTTTTTCTCATGAACAGCCCTATTGGTAGAAAGTAAAATTCAATGTGTTTTTCATAAATGCCAAGTGTATAGTCGATATTCTTCGATTTACGCAAAGCCCTTTTCGCCGCAGCCACTATGCTACAAGCATTATATATTTCACCGTTCATGTTGTTTCCTTTCGATGCGTATCAAACGTAGTCTCTGCCCGCTCGGCTTCAATTAACAGATAGTTATAACACCAGTTATCATATTCATCCTTGGTGGTTTCACCGCGTTTGAACTTATCATACTCTTTCCGCCTTGCGCTGAACATATCGAACATGGAACTTAGAGAGCGGTTTATCGCTATAAGGACTGGATAGGTGAGCGAAAACAAACACAACGCCGCAGATTTCTATTAAATAAAGATGTAATCAAATTTGTCTTTATTACACAATTGAACTTGCAGATGAAACACAGAAGGTTGCTACCAGTATAACTGTTGCACTAATAAGGGCTTAAATGGCTGCTGAGAGTGTGATATAGCTCCTTGTGACATTGGTATGATGAAGAATATAGTTTCAAAATCACAGAAATGAATAAAATTACTTGTTAGGACTTATATACTTAAGGTTTGCAGATAGCAAATATGGTAAATATGAAGAAGAAATAAATAAAGAATATTATGAGTTAAAAGGCAACAGATGGAAAAAGATAGAAGGTATATACGATAATATCTGCAGAGTTAGAAAAGAACGAGGTATAGGTCTAACAGTTTGTACGGCTATTGCAACATGATGACGTCGTTATGACTAGAGATGCGCTAAATACAACATATGATGAGTTGTTGAGACAGTAAAACAATATTCGCTGTAAAAAGTGTTTTATTTTCATTATTATTCATTGCAATTAATGAAACTTTGTGCTATCCTATAGTAGAGGTGATGCACATGTATAGAGACGCAATGAATGATTTGCATAAGTGGAAAAGCAAAAAAAATAAAAAGCCACTGATTATTCGTGGCGCTCGTCAGGTAGGAAAAACATGGCTCATGCGCGAGTTTGGCAGTTCTGCTTATGATGAGATGGTATATATTAATTTCGATAACAACACTCAAATGAAAGAGCTGTTTTCTATTGATATGCGTATTGAGCGTATTATTACAGGTTTGGAGCTTTATGCAGGGCATAAAATTGACCCGACAAATACACTGTTTATATTTGATGAGATACAAGAAGTGCCGCAAGCTTTGGCAGCGTTGAAATACTTTAATGAAACCGCACCGGAGTATCAAATAATCTGTGCAGGTTCTTTGCTTGGTGTGGCACTTCATAGTGGCACATCTTTTCCCGTTGGAAAGGTTGAGTTCTTGGAATTATATCCCTTGTCCTTCAATGAATATATACGAGCAATGGGCAAACAACAGTTTGTCGAGCTGCTTGAAAAACAGGATTTTGAAATGGCGACCACCTTTAAGCAGGAGTATATAGACTTATTAAAGCATTACTACTTTGTGGGCGGCATGCCTGAGGTAGTGAAGACTTTTTCAGACAATAGGGATTTTAACGAAGCACGTGAAATTCAGCAAAGGATACTGGATGCTTATGAGCAGGATTTTTCCAAACATGCGCCAAACGAGATTGTTCCCTGTATTCGTATGCTATGGAACAGTATTCCTGCACAGCTTACAAAAGAAAACAAGAAGTTTATCTATGGTATTATTAAAGAGGGCGCTAGGGCTAAAGATTATGAAATGGCTCTCATGTGGCTAGCTGATTGCGGGCTTGTTCATAAAGTTCATCGGGTAAAAGCGCCAAATATTCCGTTAAAGGCTTATGAGGACTTGAAAGCATTTAAGCTGTTTTTGGTTGATGTTGGACTTCTTTCCTGCATGGTACGCCTTAATCAAAGGGTTTTGCTTGATAGGAATGGGCTATTCAAAGAATTTAAGGGAGCTCTTACCGAGCAGTATGTTCTACAGCAGCTTAAAACAATTAAGGGTATAGAAACCTATTATTGGACAAACGACCGTGGCAGCGCAGAAATAGACTTCCTTATCGACAACGGAACAGATGTTATTCCGATTGAAGTAAAAGCGGAAACAAATTTGAAGGCGAAAAGCCTTAAAACTTTTTGTGAGAAATTTGAGCCTGGAATGGCGATTCGGACAAGCATGTCAGATTATAAGCAGGAAGATTGGTTATTAAATTTACCGTTGTGGGCGGTGGAGATGGTGAATAATTAAATAAGCACCGTAACGATAGCCCCTGGTAAATATTTCTTCAGATTTGATAAATGCACCCTATTGCAATATTTCAATTGACAAACAGCGGACAAGTTTGGTAGTATTATTTTGGGGATTCAAGCGTGGCTTCCTAGGCTTTACCGGGTTGGTTCTACCAGCCCGTTTTTGCATTGAAGGTGTAAAACTGTATAATTATATCAATAATCGTCATAATTAGTTTTATGATGACTTTATTAATTTAAGGAGGTTATATTATATGGAAAAGCTTTTTAAACTAAGAGAGAATGGCACAAATGTAAAGACTGAAATAATTGCCGGCATCACAACTTTTATGACTATGGCATATATCCTTATTGTAAATCCCAATATACTTGGAGACGCAGGTATGGAAAGGGGCGCGGTTTTTACAGCTACAGCTGTTTCAGCAGCAATAGCTACCATACTAATGGCGTTTCTTGCCAATTATCCTGTTGCTCTGGCATCCGGTATGGGACTAAATGCCTTCTTCGCTTATTATGTTGTAGGCGTCTTGGGATATTCATGGGAAATCGCACTTACAGCTATATTTATTGAGGGTATTATATTTGTCATTTTAACTCTGTTCAGATTCAGAGAAGCTATTATAAACTCTATACCTGCAAACCTGAAGTATGGAATTACAGTGGGTATAGGACTATTTATTACTTTCATAGGGTTCCAGAATGCAAAGATTATTGTCAATAATGATGCAACACTGGTTGGACTTGGAGACCTTAAGAGTCTTACAGTAATTCTAAGCATTATTGGTATTTTAGTTACTACTTTAATGTTACATAAGAAAGTTAAGGGAGCTCTTCTCTGGGGTATTCTGGTAACTTACGTACTGGGTATCATATGTCAGCTGACGGGCTTATATGTTGTTGATCCAGCTAGTGGAATGTTCAGCCTGATACCTGAAAAGATCATTTCTTTACCACCGTCAGTTGCACCAATATTCTTAAAATTTGATTTTAAAGGTGCTTTGGCTCTTGGAACAAATTTCTTCGTAGTAATGTTTGCTTTCCTTTTTGTTGATCTTTTTGATACAGTAGGCACCTTAATTGGTGTTGCCAGCAAGGCAAACCTTTTGGACAAAGAAGGCAAACTGCCAAAAGCGAAAGAAGCTCTTATGGCAGATGCAATTGGAACTGTAGCCGGTGCATGCCTTGGAACTTCAACTGTTACAAGTTATGTAGAAAGTGCTGCAGGTGTTGCCGAAGGTGGTAGAACAGGATTAACAGCCCTTACAACAGCGGCTTTGTTGATTGTTTCATTAATATTTTCTCCTATTCTTACAATTATTCCTTCTTTTGCTACAGCACCGGCATTAATTATAGTAGGATTATTCATGGTTTCAGCAATTTCTAAAATTGATTTTACGGAAGATTTTACTGAAGCTCTGCCAGCTTTCCTGGCAATGATAGTTATGCCTTTGTCTTATAGCATTGCTGATGGTATAATGGCTGGTATAATTTCATGGTTTGTATTGAAACTTATATCAGGGAATATTAAGAAAATACATCCAGTTATTTATGTATTGGTTGCTCTTTTTATTTTGAAAATAGTTGCGTAAATTTGAGCAAGATTTATTGTATGGCAGTGTAGTGTAGTCACAGCCTGCTTGAGCCGGTGAAGTCCGATAGCTGAACTATCAGACTTCACCGATATCCCGATATCCCGATACCCTGATTAGTATAGGCATATTAGCAAAGAATATTCAGCAAGGAGTATCCTGTGACATATTTTGAAATGCATGGGAAAATGTGTATGCTGCAGAGCAGATGGTTTAATTTGTCTCATTAAACAACCTGCTGTGAGGCATATAATATAAAAGTTCTAATTAAAAAGAAATTGGTAGGTATGGAGGATTCTATAAATTATGGAGGGTTCTATATATGAATAATGGAAGATTAAAAGTTGCTGTAATTATGGGAAGTGATTCAGATTTTCCTACCCTTAAAGGTTGTATTAAGATACTGAAGGATTTTGGTGTTGAATATAAGGTAATGGTTTGCTCAGCTCACAGGACTCCGGAAAAAGCAGCGGAGATTGCGAAGAATGCCGAATCAGAAGGATTTGGTGTAATTATCGCTGCTGCAGGCAAAGCTGCTCATTTGCCGGGAGTTTTAGCAGCTTATACCCCAATACCGGTTATAGGAGTTCCAATAAAAGCTTCTACCCTTGACGGATTGGATGCACTATTATCCATTGTACAAATGCCGACAGGTATTCCTGTAGCAACTGTTGCCATAGACGGTGCAGACAATGCAGCACTATTGGCTATACAAATACTATCTGTAGCCGATAATGAATTAAGGGGCAAGATGAAGAACTATAAAGAAAAGCTGGCGTCAAAAGTTGATGAAAAAAACCTGGCTCTTCAGGAGATACTTAGTATGGAAGGTCTATGACAATTAGTTTTGTTATGTTGCCAATGGAAAATGCTATCAAAAATTATCCCGAAAGACATTGCTTTCCAAATTGGCATTGTAGTATTAAAAGAAATTTAAAAACTTATGCCGAAGTACAGCGGCGGAATGGTGGTTGTAAGAGTATATGATATACGACATTAATGATAAAATCAGGGAAGAATGCGGAGTATTCGGAATACTTGATAACGATGGACACAATGTGGCTCAGCTTACTTATTACGGATTATTTGCCCTGCAGCATAGAGGACAGGAAAGCACCGGTATTGCGGTTAATGACTCAGGTACAATTATTTATTATAAAGATATTGGACTTGTACCTGAAGTATTTAATAGCACAATACTGGATCATTTAAAAGGACAGGCGGCAATTGGTCATGTGCTGTATTCTCCTGATAGCAGTAATAGAGAGAATGTACAGCCTATTGTATTAAAATACAAATCGGGACAAATGGCCATATCATATAACGGAAATCTTTTAAATGCATCCAAACTGAGGCAGGATATGGAGGAAAGAGGAGCAATATTTCAGACAAACAGTGATGCAGAGCTAATAGCAAGTTTGATATCAAGGTATAGGATAATAAGTGATAATATTGAGGAAGCATTAATTAAAGTAATGAAAGATATTAAAGGCTCCTATGCATTTGTTATTATGACACCCAAAAAACTTATTGCAATAAGGGACCCACTCGGCATGAAACCACTTTGTATAGGGAAGCTTGACAACTCCTATGTTGTTGCATCAGAATCTTCAGCTGTTGATGCAGTAGGAGGCAAACTAATAAGGAATGTAAACCCGGGAGAAATCGTTGTAATTCAGGAAGATGGCATAAAATCTATTCAGACTGAAGTTACAGGAAAAACAAAACTATGCATATTTGAATTTGTATATTTTGCAAGACAGGACAGTTATATTGACGGCGCAAGTGTTTACAGAGCAAGGCTGGAAGCAGGACGAAGGCTTGCTATTGAGCATCCTGTAGACGCCGATCTAGTTATAGGTGTTCCGGACAGTGGATTGATTGCAGCTCTTGGTTATTCAAGAGAATCAAGCATACCATACGGCTCAGGCTTGATAAAAAACAGGTATGTAGGAAGGACGTTTATAAAACCCGGGCAATCACAACGTGAAGAAGCAGTAAGAATTAAATTGAATGTTATAAGAAACGAAATAGAAGGAAAAAGGATTGTAATGGTGGATGACTCCATAGTCAGAGGCACTACAACAAAAGCTATAGTGCATATGCTGAAAGAAGGAGGGGCAAGGGAAGTGCATATAAGAATAAGTTCGGCACCTTATAAATTCCCATGCCACTTTGGAATAGATACCCCTTCCGCAAAGCATCTTGTTGCATCAAACTATTCGCTGGAAGAGATAAGAAAAATGGTTGGTGCAGACAGCTTGAAATATTTAAGCCTTGACGGATTGCTTAAAACACCTATAGGATCTGATTGTGACTTTTGCTGCGGCTGTTTTACCGGGGATTACCCACTGAAGGTAGAATAAGTGCTAGAGGAGAAGAAAGTGTAAAAATCTTAGAACATTCAGAAAGTGTAAAAGTATAGAAAACACAGGAATCGTGGGAAGTGTATAAGCACAGAAAGAATAGGAAGCATAGGAAATGTGGGAAGTGCAGGAAATATAAGAAGTATAGGGAATATAAGAGATATATTAAGTGTGGGAGATATGTCGGAAGATATATAAGGAGGAGAAAAATAAATGACAACATATAAAGATGCTGGTGTGGATGTAGAAGCTGGATATGAAGCAGTTAGACTTATGAGGGATCATGTAAAGAGGACTTTCAGACCTGAAGTTTTAACAGATATAGGAGGGTTTGGAGGATTATTTTCTTTAAATAAGGAAAAATATAATCAACCTGTACTTGTTTCAGGTACTGATGGAGTTGGTACAAAACTTAAAATTGCTTTCCTTATGGACAAGCATGATACTGTAGGAATAGACTGTGTAGCTATGTGTGTTAATGATATAGTTTGCAGTGGAGCAGAACCCCTGTTTTTCCTTGACTACATTGCAGTAGGGAAAAATCGTCCTGAAAGGGTAGCAGAAATTGTTAAAGGGGTATCTGAAGGGTGCATTATGTCCAGATGCGCACTGGTTGGCGGAGAAACCGCTGAAATGCCGGGTTTCTATTCCGAAGAAGAATATGATATTGCCGGTTTTGCAGTAGGTATTGTTGACAGAGACAAGATTATTGATGGTAAAGACATTCAAGAAGGAGATGAACTTATAGGTCTTGCTTCTTCTGGAATTCACAGCAATGGATATTCTCTTGTGAGAAAATTGCTAAACCCAACTCCACAGAAACTGCATGAGTATGTGGAACTTTTAGGTGGAACACTGGGTGATGAACTGTTAAAACCCACTAAGATATATGTTAAAACAGTACTTGATTTAATTGGTAGGTTTAAAATAAAAGGAATTTCTCATATAACAGGCGGTGGATTCATTGAGAATATTCCGAGGATGATTCCTGAAGGCCTGAGAGCAGAAATAAATATAGGATCATGGCTGGTTCTTCCAATATTTAATTTGCTTAAAAATTCCGGAAATATTGACGAAAAAGATATTTATAATACCTTTAATATGGGCATTGGAATGGTTATGACTGTTGAAAAGGGTACAGCCAGGGAAATAATAGATTATCTCAATAGAGATGGTGAGCAGGCATATATAATTGGTAAAATTGTCAGAGGGGAAGCCGGGGTGGAGCTGTGCTGAAAATTGGTGTTTTGGTATCGGGAGGGGGTACCAACCTTCAAGCTATTATTGATAATATTGAGTCAGGAGATTTGCCGGGATGCTCAATAGCTTTAGTGGTTTCCACCCGTGCAGATGCCTATGCTGTTAGAAGGGCTGAAAAGCATAATATCCCTGCTGTTTGTATATCAAGAAAGAATTTCGAATCCATAGACCAGTATGATGAAGCCTTAATAAACCAGTTCGAAAAATATAATGTAGAATTGATTGTAATGGCTGGATTCCTTTCTATAGTTGGAGAAAAGTTTGTAAATAAATATTCCGGAAGGATAATAAATGTGCATCCTTCATTAATACCGGCTTTTTGCGGGAAAGGATATTATGGGCTGAAACCTCATGAGAAGGCTCTGGAATATGGTGTTAAGGTTACGGGTGCAACAGTTCATTTTGTAGAACTTGAGCCTGATGCAGGACCTATTATATTGCAAAAGGCAGTTTACATAAACGATGATGATACTCCTGAAGCCTTACAGAAAAGGGTTATGCAGGAGGCAGAATGGGAGATCCTGCCTGATGCCATAAAGCTTTTTGCTGAAGGTAGACTGGTTATCGAAGGAAGACGAGTAAAGGTGAAAAAAGGAGGTTTTTAATCTTGATTAAACGTGCATTAATAAGCGTATCTGATAAAACAGGTATTATAGAGTTTGCAAAAGGATTGGAAAAGTTAGGAGTTGAGATAATATCTACGGGTGGAACTGCAAAAGCTTTGAGGGATGCAGAAGTTAAGGTAACTAATGTGTCTGATGTTACAGGTTTCCCTGAATGTCTTGATGGAAGGGTCAAAACATTGCACCCCAAAATACATGGCGGGCTTCTTGCAATAAGAGATAATCAGGAACATATGAAGCAACTTAAAGATCTTGGGATAGAGCCTATTGATATGGTTGTAATAAATTTATATCCTTTTAAAAAAACCATTGAAAAAGAAGGAGTATCTCTTGAAGAGGCAATTGAAAATATTGATATTGGCGGGCCAACCATGCTAAGAGCAGCAGCTAAAAACTACAGGGATGTAGCTGTTATTACAGACCCGGCAGATTATGACAAGGTTTTGGCGGAAATCAGTAAATCAGGAGAAGTTAGCCCTGAAACAAAATTTTTACTTGCTTACAAGGTTTTTGAACATACATGCCATTATGATACATTAATAGCTCACTATTTCAGGGGACAGATGCTTAAAAGAAATCAGGCTATTGCTGCAACCCATGATATTAGTAATAGCAACCTGAAAGCAGGCAGCAATGATAGCCAGGAAAAAGGTATATATAATATCGAAGAATTCTCTCAAACATTAACTCTTACCTTCGAGAAAATTCAGGATATGAGGTATGGTGAAAATCCTCACCAAAAGGCCGCTTTTTATAAAGAACCGGGTACCAATGCAGGTTGCCTTACAAATTTGCATCAGTTACATGGTAAGGAACTCTCTTTTAATAATATAAACGATACAAATGGAGCACTGGACTTGCTGAAAGAATTTGAACAGCCAACAGTTGTTGCTGTTAAACATGCAAACCCCTGTGGTGTGGCAAGTGCAGATAGCATCTATGAAGCTTATCTTAAAACTTATGAAGCTGATCCTGTTTCCATATTTGGAGGCATTATAGCTGCAAACAGAGAGATAGATGCAAAAACCGCAGAGGAAATAAGCAAGATATTTGTAGAAATAGTAATAGCACCATCATACAGTGAAGAAGCATTTAATATCTTATCCAGAAAAAAGAATATCAGAATTCTTACCCTTGATGATATTTCAAAGAAACTATCTAAAGAGGCATATGAGCTGAAAAAAGTTTCAGGTGGTTTATTAGTACAGGAACGTGATACTGAGCTTATAAACATAGATGAAATAAGCTATGTTACCAATAAGAGACCGGGAGCTAAGGAGATGGAGGACTTGATTTTCGCTATGAAGATTGTCAAGCACACTAAATCCAATGCAATAGTGCTGGTAAAAGACAAGCAGACAGTGGGCATCGGTCCCGGCCAGGCAAACAGAGTTACATCAGTAAGAATTGCTCTTAATTACGCACAAGAAAAGGCAAAAGGAGCAGTATTGGCATCCGATGCATTTTTCCCATTTTCAGATTGGGTTGATGAATCTGTCTCTGCAGGAATAACTGCGGTTATACAGCCGGGAGGCTCATTAAGAGACCAGGAATCAATAGATGCCTGCAATGAAAAGGGTATAGCAATGATATTTACCGGCATGAGGCATTTTAAGCATTAATGTCAACAGGAGCTTAGTTTTAAAGAAATTGTTAAATTTCTGGAAAACTAATGCGCATGTGCATATTTTTTTGCACAGGAATTATGAAAAAACAAATTGCACGTGCAGTTGAAATGAATTTAAGCCCATAGAAACTTTTTTGTAAAAAAGTTTTGTTCCTGCAAGGACGAATTCATTTCGCGCGCTGCAGGAATGGAGCCAGGAATGGAGTTTAAAATGAAAGTTCTTGTAGTTGGCGGAGGAGGGCGTGAACATGCGCTTGTATGGAAAGCGGCCCAGAATCCGTCTGTTGAAAAAATATATTGTGCACCAGGTAATGGCGGCATAGCAAAAATTGCCCAGTGTGTTCCTATTAAAGCAACGGATATTAAAGGCATGGTAGAGTTTTCAAAATCTAACAATATAGACCTTGTGATTGTGTCGCCTGACGACCCTCTGGCCGCAGGAATGGTAGATGCTTTACAGGAGGCAGGTATAAGGGCTTTCGGACCTTTAAAAAATGCAGCTGTTATTGAAGCAAGCAAATCCTTTTCCAAAAATCTTATGAAAAAATACAATATTCCGACAGCTGGGTATGATGTGTTTGATAATTGTGATAAAGCCATAGCATATCTTAAAGAATACAAATACCCTGTTGTTGTAAAAGCTGATGGATTGGCAGCTGGAAAAGGTGTAATTATTACAGAAACATATGAAATTGCTGTGGAAGCAGTTAAAAATATAATGGATGATAAAATTTTCGGCGAAGCGGGAAACAAGGTTATTGTGGAAGAGTACCTAACAGGGCATGAAGTATCCGTATTGGCTTTTACCGATGGGAAAACAGTTATCCCCATGGTTAGCTCTCAGGATCATAAAAAGGTTTTTGATAATGATTTGGGCCTTAATACAGGTGGAATGGGAGCAGTTTCTCCCAGTAGGATTTATACACCTGAAATGGCAGATTACTGCATGAAAAAAATTATCAGGCCCACAGTTGAAGCTATGAATAAAGAAGGGCGCACTTTTAAGGGAGTGTTGTATTATGGTTTGATGATTACCGAAAGCGGGCCGAAAGTGCTGGAGTACAACGCAAGATTTGGAGACCCGGAAACCCAGGTTGTTCTGCCCAGACTTAAAACTGATATTATTGATATTTTTAATGCAATAATAGATGAAAAATTAGATGAAATAAACATTGAATGGGATGAAAGAGCAGCTGCCTGCGTGATTATGGCTTCAGGGGGATACCCTGGGAAATATGAAACAGGATATGAAATTAAGGGCCTTTGTGATGCACAAAAAGATAAAGATACAATAGTGTTCCATGCCGGTACAAAATATGAAAATGACAGGTATTATACATCCGGTGGGCGGGTGCTTGGGGTAACAGCTTTAGGAGAAACTCTTGAAATAGCTGTAAAAAAAGCATATGAAGGAGTATCAAAAATAGAGTTTGAAAATATGCATTACCGAAAAGATATAGGACGAAAATAGACTGCCGGCTACCCTTAATTAAGTTTTAAGGGACTAGAAGGGGCTCCAATGAGACTCTAAAGAGACCCAAAAAGATTCTATAAAGTTGCAGCCTGTAAAAGAAAAATAAAAGTCAATAAAGGAAAGTGGTAATTTTGAAGGGCAAATTCAAAAGGATAGGTATTTCGGGGGGGACTTTCGATCCTATCCATTACGGGCATTTAATAATAGCTGAAGAAATAAGGGAAACAATGGAGCTGGAAAAAATGGTATTCATACCATCAGCCAATCCTCCCCATAAGGTCGGAATTGGTGTAACAAATGCCACACATCGCTATAATATGGTAAAGATGGCAACAGAGTCAAACCCTTGGTTTGCAGTGTCTTCTATAGAAATGGAAAGGGGAGGTTATTCGTATACAGTTGATACTCTCGTACAGTTGAAGCAGATATATGGCGAAGATACTGTCCTTTTTTTTATGACGGGAGCAGATGTAATACCTGAACTTGTAACATGGAAAAACTTTGAAAAGCTATTTTCCCTATGTGAATTTGTAGCGGTATTAAGACCTGGATTTAACAGAGAATCATTGATTAAAGAAATTGAGTTTTTAAAAAGTCATTTTATGGCTAAAATACATATAGTGGATGCGCCTCTAATTGGTATATCATCTACGATAATACGGGAAAAAGTTAGAAATGGCAAATCCATAAAATATCTTGTACCTGAAAATGTAGAGGAGTATATAACAGAAAATGGACTATACAAATAAGTGAACATTTTGCCTGCATTTTCGAATTGTTCAATTCGACTGCAGGAAGAAGAATTTAAATTTATTTCATGTAGAATCATTTTTGCGTTATATATAGATGAAAGGGAATAAATGTGGTTTTAGACCAAATTAAGGATAAAATAAAACTAAATATCAAACCAAGCAGGTACATACACTCGGAAAATGTAATGGAAGCTGCTAAAAACCTGGCAGGAATATATGGAGCGAATGTTGATAAGGCAGCTATAGCAGGCATTTTACATGACTGCGCAAAAGGAAGAACGGCAAAGGAGCTATTAAGTCTTTGTGAAAAATTTGACATGCATGTTGATAATATTGAAAAAAGACAGCCGGAACTTTTACATGGACCTGTTGGAGCTTTTATTGCGGAAATGGATTACGGTATAAAGGATGAGGAAATCCTTAATGCTATAAGAGTTCACACTACAGGAAAGGAAGATATGAACATACTGGAGAAAATTGTTTTTCTTGCTGATTACATTGAACCAGGAAGAAATTTTCCGGGGGTTTGCGAAATAAGGGAATGGGCATGTAAAGATATAGATAGAGCAATAATAATAGCTTTAGATACTACTATTAAATATGTAATAGCAATGGGAGGCCTGATACATCCTGATTCTATAGGGGCCCGAAACTATCTGTTATTACAGAGAGCTAATATACAGAACTGATTTCCGGCAGTTCTATAAAAATACATAAATCAGAATTGTATAGAATTGTTAACAAAACAACTTAAATAATGTATAATAGAGAATAATGTATAATAACGAATAATGCAATTATATTGAGTAAAGTATTATGCAAAGCTTGCAGAAAATACAGACTAATAGCATATATATAACGCAAAAATGATTTTACAAAGAACAAATATGAACAACAATACTTGGCTGGAGGGAGAGAATATTTTGGATAGTTCGGTATTAGCTGAAAAAATAACCGAGATACTTCTGGATAAGAAGGCAAAAGACGTGGATGTAATAAAAGTTGAAAATATTACAATTCTTGCAGATTATTTTGTAATATGTACAGGTACATCCACCACCCATATAAAAACACTTGCAGATGAAGTGATTTTTAAATTGAAGGAAGAGGGAATTGAGTTTCACCATATGGAGGGCTATGAGAGCAGCCGCTGGATTCTTCTGGATTATGGAAGCGTAGTAATTCATATTTTCCATGAAGAAGAGAGAAAATATTACAGCCTTGAAAGATTATGGTCTGATGGCATAATTACCAGAAAATAAGTGATATAGGTATGTAAGCAAAATAATTAATATGAGTAACTTAAGTAAAATAAATAATATAAGTATATTATTTTGTAAGTAATAAATATATATAAGAGATATGAGAGATATAAGCAATATAAGCTGAAGTTAGCTGATAGAAGGGAGTGAATTGCAGGTTCTCCTTGCATGATTTTCATTAAATCATGAGCCTCTGAACCTGCACGATTATGAAAAGCTATAATGCAAAAGATATCGAAAAGAAGTGGCAAAAAAAATGGGAAGAAGAAAATACTTTCAAGGTAGAAGAGAATGGCAAGCCCAAATATTATGTACTTGAAATGTTTCCTTATCCCTCAGGTAATCTTCACATGGGCCATGTAAGAAATTATTCTATTGGGGATGTGGTTGCCAGGTTTATAAGGATGAATGGCTATAATGTACTTCACCCGATGGGATGGGATGCTTTTGGTCGTCCTGCGGAAAATGCGGCAATAATGCATGGAACTCATCCTTTTGATTGGACCCGGTCCAACATTGAAATTATGCGAGGGCAGTTAAAAGAACTGGGATTAAGCTATGATTGGGACAGAGAAGTTACAACCTGCCACCCCAATTATTATAAATGGACTCAGTGGATGTTTCTGCAAATGTATAAAAATGGGCTGGCATATAAGAAAAAATCCAATGTTAATTGGTGTCCTTCTTGTGCAACAGTGCTTGCAAATGAACAGGTTGTAAATGGTAAATGTGAACGCTGTAAAGCTGATGTGGGAAAGAAGGATCTGGAACAGTGGTTCTTTAGAATAACAAAATATGCTCAAAGACTCCTGGATGATATAAATAAATTAAAAGGATGGCCCGATAAAGTAAAACTTATGCAGCAAAATTGGATAGGCAGGAGCGAAGGTGTAGAAGTAGATTTTAAAGTAGATGGCATGGATAAAGGGGTAAGAATTTATACTACCAGACCGGATACTATTTTTGGCGTAACCTATATGGTAATTGCCCCGGAACACAGAATGACAACTGAAATAATTAAAGGTACACCACAGGAACAGACATGCCTTGAGTTTATAACCCGTATGCAGCATATGAATGAGATTACCAGAACATCTGAGGAGACTGAAAAGGAAGGTGTATTTACCGGCAGGCATGTAATTAATCCTTTAAATGGCGATAAAGTACCTTTGTATATTGGAAACTATGTATTGGCTGAATATGGAACAGGCGTTGTAATGGCAGTACCTGCACATGACGATAGAGATTTCCAGTTCGCTAAAAAATATAATCTGCCTGTAAAAGTTGTAATTCAACCGGAGGGTGAAGAGTTAAGTGCCGATACTATGAAAAATGCTTTTACAGAGGTTGGTTATCTTGTAAATTCCGGTATTTTTAACAGCACTAGAAGCGATGAAGCTATTGGAAAAATTATTGACTATATTGAAGAAAAAGGGTATGGAGAAAGAAAGGTTAATTTCAAATTAAGAGATTGGCTGATTTCCAGGCAAAGATACTGGGGAGCTCCAATACCGGTAATATACTGTGATGATTGTGGTATTGTACCGGTACCTGAAGAAGATCTGCCAGTTATTTTGCCAACGGATGTTAAGTTTAGAGGAACGGGAGAATCTCCCCTAATCAGTTCTCAATCCTTCTTGAAGGCAAAATGTCCTAAGTGTGGTAAAATGGGAAGAAGAGAAATGGATACAATGGATACCTTTGTATGTTCTTCCTGGTACTATATGCGATACTGCGATCCTTGTAATGAAAGGCTGCCTTTCAGTAAGGAAAGCACCGATTACTGGATGCCTGTAGACCAATATATTGGTGGTGTAGAGCATGCAATACTTCACCTGCTTTACTCAAGATTTTTTATGAAAGCATTGCATGATATGGGATTTGTATCATATGATGAGCCATTTACGAACCTTTTGACCCAGGGTATGGTATTGAAAGATGGGGCAAAGATGTCAAAATCCATAGGTAATATTGTAAGTCCTGAAGAAATTATTGAAAAATATGGGGCTGATACGGCAAGGTTATTCATCCTTTTTGCGGCTCCTCCGGAAAAGGATCTTGAATGGAGTGAACAGGGAGTAGAAGGCTGCTATCGGTTTATTAACAGAGTATGGAGAATAGTTGATGAGTACAGTGGAAGTTTGAAGGACGACCAAGCATGTGCTTGCAGTTCCTCATGCGGATGTGGCTGCGGCTCTTCATCAGGAGAAAAAATAACCGGAGCTGACAGAGAGTTAAGATATATTGTAAACTATGCTATTAAGAAGGTTACAGAAGACATCCGTGAAAGATTCAATTTCAACACTGCCATAAGTGCTGTTATGGAGCTTGTAAATGCTTTATATGCATATAAAGAGAAAGTAGCTGAAAATAAGCGGAATCCATTCGTAATAAAGGAAGCCATTGATAGTCTTATTGTAATGCTGGCACCATTTATACCCTATGTAACTGAAGAGTTATGGCAGTCAATCGGCGGAGAAGGAAGTGTCCACGAACAGATATGGCCGTCATACGATCCTGAAGCTCTTGTAAAAGATGAAGTTGAAATTGTTGTTCAGATAAATGGAAGAATCAAAGAGAAGATTATGATACCTACAGGGCTTGATAAAGATAATACAGAAAAGGAAGCCCTTAATACTGAAAAAGTAAAGCAGTTGATAGAAGACAAAGCAGTAGTAAAAGTAATTGTTGTTCCTGAAAAGTTGGTAAATATTGTAGTGAAGTAAAGTACCAACCAACCTGAAGGTTAAGAGCTTGCAAAGGTACAAAACCGTTGATTAGTTTAAGTGTTAAGTTAAGGTATTCATTCGCCAGCCTTAATGAATGGTGATGAATACCTTAATTTTGTAAATATAAATATATTCATTTCATATTAACCAAGCAGGAACAAAATAGTTGTCTTTATCTATTGGAATAATATCACTACAAAGACATATAACATTTCCTTTACCTATTTGCTTTCCTGTTTTTTGCAGTACTTCAAAATGCTTTATCGCATCTTTTTTAGGACTTCCGCTTTTTTTAATTTCAATAGGATAAAGAGTGTTGTCCTGTTCAATAATTAAGTCAATTTCCTTATTGTCAGAATCTCTGTAATAAAAAATAGGTGCTCTTTTACCTGCATTGTAGTAACTTTTTATAATTTCGCTTACAACATATGTTTCAAAAAATGCACCAGACATTGCTGATACTTCAAGCGTTTCGCTACTGGTCCAACGAGTCAGATATGCGCAAAGCCCAGTGTCCAGAAAGTACATATTTGGAGACTTGATTAAACGTTTTAATGAATTATTGAAATAGGGCTCTACTAGTGTAATTACACCCGATGATACTAAAATAGACAACCACTGCTTAGCAGTAGGAGGACTAATACCCACATCCTTTGCCATATCCGCATAATTAACCATCTGACTGGTTCTTGCAGCGCAACAGGTCATAAATCTCAAAAATGCCAGTTCATCACCTACCTGCGTCAAGTCCCTTATATCCCGTTGTAAGTAAGTACTAACATAAGATGAATAAAACATTTCTGTATCTTGTTCTGTCTCATACAAAGCTGGCATAGAACCCTTGAATATTCGCGAAAATATCTCCCTTAAATTCTGCGGCCTTACATAATTAACTTTCTCTAATAAATCCTTAATATTAGTTTTATATGGGTTGCCCTGGTATCCTTGTATTTCACTGGTAGACAAACCTAGCATATTAATCACTCCAACACGCCCGGCAAGGCTTTCACTAACGTTTCTCATCATGTGAAACACCTGTGAACCTGTCAACCAGAAGTCACCTTTATTCTTATGCTGATCAACATACATTTTAATATACGGCAGTAACTGGGGAGCATATTGAATTTCATCAATAATAACAGGCGGTTGGTACCTTTGCATAAAAAGAGCGGGGTCACTTACAGCCAGTTCCCTTACAATAGGATTATCCAGAGTTATGTATTTACGGTTTTCCTCAGCCATTTTGCTCAAGAGTGTAGTTTTACCCACCTGACGAGGCCCTGTTACCAGGACAACAGGGAAGTTAATGCTTGCTTTTAATATCACTTTTTCCAAATGTCTGTCTATATACATATAGTACCTCCGGTAAATATAAAATACAATTTTATTATACTGGAACTTAGTTTATTTAGCAAGATATTATGTTTATTTCCTTATTTCCACTATTTTGATCTATATTTAATCATGCGTCTCTTAATATTAATAATTCTGGATATTCTTCTAAGGCTGAATCTCAAAGCTCCAAAAGAAAATAATATAATAAAAATGCTCTTTGCTATTTTATATAAAGCACTATTTTTAATGCTTCCTGATTTTCCACTGAAAGCTCTGGCTATATTACCGGCGAGCTTTTGAATAGCCCTTATAAATTTAGGTTTATTAGATTTTTCTACTGAAGTTGATGTAATAAGGTTGGTTTTGCCTAATAAAATATCGCCCTTCCAAAATTCCATGTATCCTAGAACTTCACCCTCATTTATAGGAGCTGAAATAGTTGGAGTCACATGAACTTTTTTAATAACAGACCAATTATTGGACATTGCATTTGCACTTTTGTCTTCACCTGCAAGCACATCATTGCTGGCATCTGTATCTTTATCTTTACCTACATATGCATATGCATATGCAGGTGTCCCATAACTAAGATTTGCAGGAAATACGCTGGAAACATCGGTTTCAGCTATGAGGTTCAAAACAGCTTTATCCTTTGCATCTTTCACACTCACGTTGCCCGCCGGTGAGTTTTGTTTTATAAGTGTACGAAGGGAGTAATTTTCAAACCCATATTTTAGAAGCGTTTCAGTATATTTATATATGTTTTCCGGTGCCCGTTCATTTTTAACACCTAAAATGACAGATATAAGCTCCATTCCTTCCTCATTAACTGCTGCTGATACAAGATTGTGACCCGCAGGTGTAGTAAACCCTGTCTTTATGCCAATAATATTAAAGTTGCAGTTAGTTTTAGTACCGTATCGCAATAATTTATTCGTAGTATATAAAGTGTTCCAGGTTGAATGTTTATTGGTTGAAGGCATGGTATAACTATCCTTTTTCACAATTTCTCTGAACGCTGGTAGAGACATGGCATGCCTTGCAATTAAAGCCATATCTCGTGCAGTAGTATAATGATCCATGTGATGCATTCCATTTGTATTGATAAAATGGGTGTTTACTGCTCCAAGTTCCTTTGCTCTTTTGTTCATAAGGTCAATAAATTCATTTCTGGATGATGCTGTGTTTTCCGCAATAATATTTGCAGCTTCGTTGGCTGAACAAACAAGCATAGCATTCAAAAGATCCCACAGGGTTAATTCCTCCCCTGGCATTATACCTATATTCATACCCCCAGGACCAATATCATCAATTGCAGCCTGGCTTGCTGTCATTACTTTATTTATGTCTTCATTTTCAAGAGCTATTATTGCAGTCATAATTTTTGTGGTGCTTGCAGGGTATATTTCAGTTTTGTCTGCATTTTCACTGTAAAGTACAAGACCGGTCCTTGAATCTATCAAGATATATCCCTCAGCTTCAATATTTAGCTCTGGCAACTCTAAATTTGCTGCATAAGAAACGGAATCCGCCGCAGGTACAATCGGAGAATTTAGACTAGAGGAATTATCAGCATAAACTATGCCTGAAAAAGCAGTAAAAATTAAAGATAATACTAATATAATGTATAAAAAAGACAAAGATACATTGCTAATTAAATATTTCCTAAAAACCCAACATGTACCATAACCTGACTTTTTATACTTAGTGGACTGTATATTTCCCATTTTTTTCTTTTGCTACCTCCAAAAAGGATAATCAAATACCTGATTTTTAGTATACCAAAAATTACAGTTTAAATAAATAAAAAAATTTGATAGAAAAAAAGGAAAAAACAAACACGTGTAGAATAATATATACAAAGGAGGTAAATTATGGAACTAAGGATGTTTAATAAAAGGTTATATATTAAAAAAGAATATGTATCGATATCAATTATTTTTGTTATTATGGTAATTATATTAATAATATATATATCCGTAAAAAACAATAATGAAGTTGTTATTGATAGTTGTAAATCTCCAGTCAGAGATTCTGCCAAAGATTCAGATAATGACCCTGTTAATAATAATCCAGTTAAAGATTACCCTGAAGCCAACCCTAAAGCTAACCCTAAAGCCGATCCTAAAGCCGATCCTAAAGCCGATCCTAAAGCCGATCCTAAAGCCGATACTAAAGCTGATCCTGAAGCTGATCCTAAGGCTGATCCTAGAGCTGCTCCTGAAGCCGATCCAAAAGCTGATCCTGAAGCTGATCCAAAAGCTGATCCTGAAGCTGGTGAGACAACCCTGGAAATTAAGGTATATATAATTGGTTGTGTGAATAATCCTGGTGTTATTACTTTAAAGAAAGGTCAGATGATATATGAAGCTATAGAAATAGCTGGCGGGGCGACAGCCGAAGCTGACCTGGAAAACATAAACATGGTTTATATTTTGGAGGAAAATATAATGATTAATATACTGGCACGAGATAAAGATAGAAAACTTATTACATCTGATTCTGAAGCAGGAAATAATGGAATACCTGATATTAATATAGCCGGAAGCGGAATACAAATAATCAGAGATACCGGGGACGCAGTTATTAAAACAGGTGGTAAAAGTACTGATAATAATATGGGACAAACTGATGGTACAGGAAAAAGCAGTGATTCTGGTAATATTAATAACTCAAAAGGCAAAATAAATATTAATAAAGCAAGTGTAAATGAACTTGATACATTACCTGGTGTAGGAAAAGCAACAGCTGAAGATATTATAGGATACAGAGAAAAGTATGGCAGGTTTGCCAAAATAGAAGACATAATGAAAGTACCAGGTATAAAAGAAAAAAAGTTTGAGAAAATCAAAGATTTTATAACTGCTGACTAGATGATTGAAAAATGTAGCATTGCTTTGGGGTTCACTTAAAATCAAAAAAGGACTGGTAATATAACCAGTCCCTTTTAATATATATAAAAAAAGGAGGAAACTTCATGTTTATTGCATGTTTATTGCATGTTTCTTTATCTGATTATATTATAGATGTTTATTGAAAAAAAAGAAATGCTATTTATTAACGACATTTTCCAATATATATTATGAATTTTTATGCAATATTAACAACAGAAATTACTGGGATATCAATGGCAAAATAAAAAGATTGGTCAGTATATAACCTAAAAATACAGATGTAGAAGGGATAACAATTGTATATAGCAGAAACCTCATAATTCTTCTGCGCCTGTATTTTCTGAACCTTTGTACTCGATTTGTTCTCATGAAATTCACCTCCCAATATATAACAGGTACTTTGTCATAAGTTACGTCTATATTGTACCATAAACAAAAGTAATGTTACATAATGTGGAAATATTTCCTTTCATCTTCCCGATGCTATTAAAAATTATCACATAAGACATCGCTATTCAAATCGGCATAGTAGTACTGAAACGAAAAATTCATAATAATATGGATATTATTGAAAATGCATACTAAAGTCATAATTGCATATTGCTTTATAGCTGGCCCAAATGCTAATATTCAGTTTGGATGAACTCATTTATATAAACTATTTTTTATGCAAAATGAATCTGCATAATATATAAGATGAATCGATGAATCTAAGTAAAAAAGTTAAGTTATATACTTACATAAATTTATATTTAGAGTTATTTATTGTTTTAAGGAGGTCACCTATGAAATTTCCTGTTAAAAAAGCCGGTAATATACTTATGGCATTTATGTTATTAATTCAATTGATCATGTCACCTATAAAAGTTTTGGCTGAGGAACCTCTTAGATCAAAATTCAATTATGGAAATGAAAATACTTCAGTTGAATATTACCGTAAAGTAAGTGAACCATATTATGCAGCACTGCTTAAAGAATATGGGGAAAAGAGTTATAAGGGCGCTAATATTCCGGAAATCTTAGTTGAGCCTGCAGATATTGTCTTGCCGGAGGGCAAAGAATTAAAGCTTGAATCAAAACTGGGCGTAAGTGATTATCCTGCATTTAAATGGTTGTGTGATATACCCTGGGCTGAATGGAACTTTGAAATAAGCAGTGAGGGACTGTATGAAATTGAACTGGAATATTATATGCTGCCGGGGACAGGTAATCCGGCTACACGCTCACTTAAGATGGATGGTATTATACCATTTTTCGAAGCATCAAATATAGTTTTTTACAGGGGCTGGAAAGACGAAAGTGAACCAATTGTTAATAGTATTGGTGATGAAGTGAGGCCAAGCCAGGTTGAAATTCCCGGCTGGAGGGTAATGGGACTTTGTGATGCGCAAGGCTACTACTCTCAACCCTTTCGTTTTTATTTAAAGCCTGGGAAGCACACATTGCGTATGGAATATGTAGACCAGGACATGGCAATTGGCAGGATGCGGGTAAGGCCTGTGAAAGAATTGCCCGCTTATGAACAAGTGAAGAAAGAATATAAGAATAAAGGATACGCAAACATAGATGAAACAGTAGAAACAGTAGAATTACAGGCTGAGAGTACAGCAACCGAAAAGAGTGACCCTACAATCAGAAGAGAAAGAAACGGTGATCCTGTTTGCAAACCAGAATCTTCTCTATACAGAAAATTAAATGTTTTGGGAGGTTATCGCTGGCGTAAGGGAAATCAGAGTATAACATGGGAATTTGATGCTCCTCAGGATGGTTTATATAAAATAGCAGTAAGAGCATTACAATCATGGAATGATGGTTTACCTTCTTACAGACAAATAGACATAGATGGAGAAATACCTTTTAAAGAGCTGGAAGAATACAAATTTGTTTCCAATAGAAAATGGCGTACCGAAGTTCTGGACGATGAGAAAGGGGAACCATTCCTTTTCTACTTAACCAAAGGAACCCATACTATATCAATGACAGTTAAAATGGGTGCACTTACTCCCATTATTTTATCGCTAAATGATGATGTTATATTGCTTTCAAATTTAATAAGAGATATTACCAAAGTAACAGGTAGTAATCCCGATCCAAACTATGATTATGACTTTTTCAGAACCATACCTCACTTAAAAGGTAATATGGAGATTTTAATGGAAAGTCTGCAGTCAAAATACGATATGCTTGAGGATATATCAGAGAAGCTGCCTGCAATGGCAAACAACCTGATGACTATAAAGAGCCAGCTTGCAGGTATGGTAAAAGACCCCTTTAGTATTGCAAGAAGATTAAATGACTTAAACAATGCTTTATCAAACCTTGGGAACTGGTATTTGAGTTTGCAAAATCAACCTTTAATGATTGATTATTTTTTAGTTGGAGCTCCCGGTGTAGATTGGGGAAATGAACAGTCTAACGTTTTCCAAAAAATAAAGGCCACTTTAGCCAACTTTATTGTTTCCTTCAAAAAAGACTACAATAATATAGGCAGTGTTGTCAAAGACGATGTAGATATAAAAAATACAATTAACCTTTGGGTTTCCAGGGGTACAGAATGGGCTGAACTAATAAAGGAAATGGTAGATGAAAAGTTTACACCTGAGACAGGCATCCTGGTAAATATCAATGTTTTTCCTGCAGGACAATTACATGCAGGTTCTGTTAATGCTCTAATGCTTGCAATTGCTTCAGGCAGGGCACCGGACGGTGCATTAGGAATTGATTCAGGTTCTCCTGTTGAGTTTGCTATAAGAGATGCAGTATATGATCTAAGCAAATTTAAGGATTTCCAGGAAGTATCAAAACGCTTTTTGCCAAGTGTTTTTACACCATTTAAATATAACGACGGGATATTTGCACTTCCTGAAACTATGAATTTCATTGCGATGATCTATCGTAAAGATATAATCAGTGAATATGGAATAAGACTTCCAAACACAAGGGATGAGCTATATAACAATGTATTGCCCATGCTTTATCAAAACGGACTGCAGTTTAATTATCCTGCTGATTTCAGCCAGTTCATTTTTCAGCATGGTGCGGAATATTATCTTGATAATGGAGCAAGATCAGGTCTTGAAACACCTGAATCATACAGAGCTTTCAAAGAAGTAACAGAACTATATACTCATTACGGAATACCGGTATCAGCCAATTTCTTCAATCGTATGCGCACAGGTGAGATGCCCATAGGAATTGGAGATTACAATCTTTACATACAGCTTTCAGTAGCAGCACCTGAACTTGCAGGAAGGTGGGGCATTGCTCCCATACCCGGTACCTTGCGCTCGGATGGTACAATAGACCGCTCCAATGGAAGTATAACAGGTCAGGCAGGTGTCATACTTAATCAGTCGAAGAAGAAGGAAGAGACTTGGAAATTCTTAAAATGGTGGACCAGCACATCAGTTCAGACCAAATTTGCAAGAGAGCTCGAAGCAATAATTGGTACTGAAGCCCGCTGGAATACTGCCAACCTTGAAGCCTTCACAAATTTGGCCTGGAAGAAGGAAGACTTGGAAGTAATTAAAGAACAGTGGCAATGGGCTAAAGGAGTTCCGGTAGTCTTGGGGGGCTACTATACCGGACGGTATTTAAGCAATGCATGGAATAGTGTAGTAATAAGCGGTGTTCCTGTAAGAGATGCACTTGAATCTGCAGTAGAGGAAATAAATCGTGAGCTAAGAATGAAAAGGGAAGAACATGGCATATTTGATAATCAGACACAGGGGGTGGGAAAATGAGAGCAAATACTAAAGTCGAGACTAAGATTAAGACAGAAGCTGAGATTGGTAGTGCAAAAATAGGAGTAATAGAAGTCAATGCCAGGGCAAAAATGGCAGATGGAACCGGAACAAAGCCTAAAATAAAGCCTAAAATAAAGCCATCTTGGAGGAAAAGCCTTATAGGTTATGTATTTATGCTGCCTTTTCTCATCCTATTTTTCATATTTATTATAATACCTGTATTTGTTGCTCTAGGAACAAGCTTTACAAACTTTAACATGCTCCAGCCTGCCAAATGGATAGGTTTGACAAATTACAAGCTGCTTTTCTTAGATGACGTCATATTCCTTACAGCAATAAAAAACACTTTGATATTTGCCTGTATTACAGGTCCCATAGGATACTTTATGTCCTTCATTGCAGCCTGGGTAATAAACCAGCTGCGTATGCGCAATGCCTTTGCCCTTGCTTTTTATGCACCGTCTATAACAAGCGGTATTGCAATGTCGGTTATCTGGCTGTATTTCTTTTCAAATGACCGATATGGCTTGTTTAACAACATATTTATTAATCTTGGATTTATAAAAGAACCAATATTATGGACCCTTGATGCAAAGTATATTCTTCCCGTAATTATATTGATTTCCATATGGATGAGCATGGGTACAGGGTTTTTAGTATTTCTTGCGGGCTTACAAAACATTCCCAGAGAATACTATGAAGCAGCCTCTATCGATGGTATAAAAAACAAGTTCCAGGAGCTTTGGCTTATAAGCTTGCCCCTCCTAAAACCCCAGCTATTATTTGGTGCAATAAACTCAATAGTAGGGTCTTTTGGAGTATTTGACATAGCAGTATCAGTAGCAGGTATGCCAAGCCCAAACTATGCAGCTCACACCATTGTGGCACATCTTTACGACTATGCATTTATAAGGTTCCAAATGGGTTATGCATCTTCGGTAGCCATGGTACTATTCCTAATGACATTCATATTGGGACGTGTGGTTATGAAGATGCTTTCATCCAAAGGAGAATAGAAGTGAAAATTGAGAATTAAGAAACTGGTTATGGGAGTACAAAGCTACAAGTCGAACAGTTGCTACCAGGGATCAAGAACCGTATAGACTCACTTCCCAACTCTTACCTCTTAATTCTAAATCAATACATAATGACATGGAGGAATAATATGGAAGTAAATGTAGTAAAACGATTTGTTATAAATACATATAGAAAACTACAAAAAAGACGGGCAGCAAAAACTGCATATACAAGAAGATATGAAAAAACTACTGCATGGGATGTGCTTCTTCATATTTTTATGGTGGCTCTTGTAGCTTTTACAGCCTTGCCGCTGGTTTATATGATTAGTACTGCGTTTAAACCACTGGATGAACTATTCATATTCCCACCCCGGTATTTTGTTAGAAAGCCTACGCTTCAAAACTTTTTTGATCTTGCAATATCTCTTGAAAGTTCAACAGTTCCTTTTATACGCTACATATATAACAGTTTGGTTGTAACAACTATTACCGTAACATGTACTGTTATAGTATCAGCCTTGGGAGCATATGGGCTTGTCAAACACAAACCAATAGGACATAAAGTAGTATTTAATTTTATTATAGCTGCCCTTATGTTTTCACCCCATGTAACTCAGATACCTCGTTACATGGTTGTTAACAAGCTGGGACTTTTAAATAGTTATTGGGCTTTAATTATACCAAGTATTGCAGTTGCATACAACTTCTTCCTGATGAAGCAGTTTACCGAGCAATTCCCCGACGAGCTCCTGGACTCTGCAAGAGTTGATGGCGCCAATGAATGGACAACATTCTGGAAAATTGTTATGCCTTCTCTCACACCGGCATGGTCTACTTTAATAGTATTTAGCTTTGTAAGCAACTGGAACGATTATTTTTCACCGCTTATATATATTACCGATAATGCAAAAAAGACTCTTCCTCCGGCGTTGCAAACCATTTCCGGAGGAGGAAGCATTGGCAGAGCAGGTGCTGTAGCAGCAGCTACAATGCTTATGACGTTGCCTACAATAATTATATTTACAACAATGCAGGCCAGGGTTATGGAAACAATGACTCACTCAGGAATAAAAGGATAAAGGAGGGAAGCAGAATGAATAAATTTAATAGAGCTATATCCTTCTTTATAGTAATACTAATTGTATTTTCACTATGGACTAATATAGCACAAGCTGCAAGCCGCGATTATATAATCGATGATGGCAGAAGGATACCAATACCTGAAACATACATATTAAAAGATATAATATATAATGTAAAAAATCATGGGGATGAAATTAAATACTATGAAGCACCAACCGACCTTTTTATAAATGAACAGGATTACTTATTTATAGCAGATACAGGAAATAACCGAATTGTCAAAACAAATAAAAGCGGTGAAATGATAGCAGTTTTTAAAGAAGCCAATGGAAAGGCTTTCAACTCACCAAAAGGTGTGTTTGCTGATGCACAGGGAAACCTTTATATAGCAGATACAGGAAATCAGCGAATTGTGCATCTCTCTGATACAGGTGAATTCGTAGAAGAATTTGTAAGGCCGAAATCAGATTTGCTAAGTGAAACGTTCACATTTGACCCAACAAAATTATGCGTTTCTCCTACAGGTTATATATATGTTTTAAAAGGAGAAAACATATTAATTCTGGATGCATATAACAACTTCAGGGGATATATGGGACAAACAGATATCGGATTCAGGCTCCTTGATGTTCTGCTTCGTATATTTGCTTCTGAAGAGCAAAAACGTATTATTCGTAAACGAACAGCAGCTTCATACCTAAATATATCTATGAATGATAAAGGCATGATATATGCAGTAACTATGGATTATGCAACAGGAGAAATAAAGAAGCTTAATTCAGTGGGCAGTAATATTTATAGGAAATATAAAACACTGCAAAAAGGTGCAAATTTACTTAATCTTGATTTCCTGACTACAATGAAGCTGGAAAGCAGGAGCTTTGTCTTTGGAGAGAGAAATGATGGAGAAGGAAGGGTTATTATGCCTTTGTTTAAAGACATTGCTGTAGATAAGAATGGAATAGTTACTGTTGTAGAAGATGTAACCGGGAAAATATATCAGTATGATCAAGAAGGAAATCTTCTGGCAGCATTTGGAGGCAAAAGTGATCAACAGGGAAGATTTTCTGCGCCGGAGGCTATAGAGGTAGATGATAATGGCTGCATATATGTTCTTGACAGAGTTTTAGGAAACATTCAAGTGTTTGAGCCTACTAATTTTATAAAGATGGTTCATAATGCAGTAAATTTATATGCAGAAGGAGAGTATAATGGAGCATATAACCAATGGCAAAAAGTTTTAGGAATCCATTCAAATTATCCTTTGGCTCATCTAGGTTTGGCAAAATCGCTATTTAAACAAAAAATGTGGAAAGAGTCAATGGAGGAATATAAACAAGCAGAAGATCGTGACGGGTATTCAAAAGCGTTCATACAGTATAGATATGAAGTAGTACGCAATAAATTTCCAATAGTCCTCCTAGTTCTAATAATTATTATAACTATATTTGTTTTATTATTAAGACTTATTGGTAAACTGGCAGCAGAAGGAATAGAATGCTTCTACATGAATGGTGGAAAAAGGTTTACCATTATTGAACAATTAAAATTATCTCTTGGAGTTATTCTTCACCCTCGAGAAACATTTGAGCTTATAAAAGATAAACGTGATAGCATGAGCATAGCTCCGGGAGTTATAATTCTAGGAGTGCTATTTTTGGTAAGAATATTTTATATTTTTACCGTTCATTTTCCCCTTGCGGATATTGATATAAGAGATTCAAATATCGTACTTGAGGCAGTTAAACTGCTTCTACCAGTAGTTACGTGGGTAATTGCAAGTTTTGCTATAACGGCAATACTAGAAGGTGAATCAAAATTGAAGGATATATTTATTGCATCTTCATTTTCCATGGTACCGTATATTTTAGTTACTTTTCCAATTGCAATACTGTCCAATGTACTGGCAAGAAGCGAATTAACTTTATATGCTGTTATAATAAATGGTTCGTGGATATGGATATTCATACTTTTCCTTATACAAGCCAAGACATTGAATGACTATAAATTCGGGAAAACTATTTCAGTCAGTATGATAAGTGTACTAAATATGGCTTTAATATGGGCAGTCGTGCTTATGGCATATGTATTGACCGGCCGCTTATTCCAATTCGTTGCGGGAATATTCAGAGAAATTAGAATGACTTTTAACTGAAAGGGGGCAAAGAAGATTATATGATAAAGAAAACAAAAAGTTTATTACTTATAAAAAAGTTTAAAAGTGCTATAAAAGAAAATAAAGTTAATAGAAATACATATTTTAAAAGTAAAATATATAGTATTGCTGCTTTAATTACTGCGATGATAGTCGTTTCAGTTTTTTGGGGGATAAATGTTACAGCTGAACCGGCTAATTCTGAAAATACCAGGCATGATAATACTGGGATTGAAGTAGTCAGCCAGTCAAAAAAGGATGAAAATAGTATTCATCAAACTGAAATAAATAAATCTAAACTAACGTATACTACTGTACCTGATGGTTATAAAATAATTGAGCAGAATTCCAAATTTGCGCTTTATTGCAACACTAAAACAGGAGCAATTATTGTAGAAAACAGTGAAACAGGATACCTATGGAGAACAATCGTAGACTATCCGGAAGATTATGCGCTCGAAAATCTAAGTGCCCACTGGAAAAGCTATATTTCATCACTGTTTACTATTAGTTACACAGATTTGCAGAAAAATGAAGGCCTTATGGAAAAGGCATTTTCATCTACTGATGCAACTATAACCAATTCCAGTATTATTAAAGATGGTATAAGTTTAGATTATGATTTCAATGAAATAGGTATTAATATAACTATTGATATTATTTTGCAGGAAGATGGACTTATTATTTCAATTCCAAGTGAGAAAATTAAGGAAAACAAAAATTTTGGATTAGTAAACATAGAACTAGCCCCATACCTTGGTACTGAGAACGATAATTTAGATGGTTACATATTTTATCCTGATGGATGTGGAGCCATAATGAAATACGAGAAATCGAAAGAACGCCCGAAATTTATTAAGCCTTACAAAGGATTCATATTTTCACCGGAAAAAGTGGATATTTCCGAATATATAACCATGGAAAGAAACCAAAAATACAATGTTATGCTGCCTGTTTACGGAATAAGAAATGGTGATGATGCTTTTCTGGCTATTGCATCAAAGGGTGCTGAAGAAACAGCTATACTTGTATATCCTTACGGTTATTCCATAAACTTAAACAGAGCTGGTTTTGAATTTTATTATAGGCATTTTTACAACACCATTCTTTCTAATATTACACTCCGAGGTAGAGATACCGCAAAGAATATTTCAGGATTAAAGGCTGACAAAGAACTTATTATGCAGGATCATGAGGTTACAATTGTTTTTCTAGACAAATCCGATGCCAACTATAGTGGAATGGCTAATGCTTATAGGGATCATCTGATGAAAAACAATGAACTGAAAAGGGTCATAAAAAATACAGACAGTATACCTTTAGAAATTAGTTTATTTATGGGAATAAAAGAAGAAAGAATGCTATTTGATAAGTATATTTCCATGACAAGCTTTCAGCAGGCCAAAATGATTGCAGATAAGTTTAAGGATAATGGTATTGACGCTTTACAGATAAGTCTTATTGGCTGGTCGAAAGGTGGATATGGGATCTATCCTGATATTTGGCCTCCGGAACGCAAACTCGGCGGAGCTTTAGAAATGAAGAAATTGTTAGATTATACATCTGAAAATAGTATACAAGTGTTTCTACGAACTAATGCTATTGATGCTATTGCTGATAATAAGACTTTTTCCAAACGAAATGATGTTGTCATTCAAGGAAATGGCCTTCCGGCAACAGGTTTCAATAAGGATAGATTTATTTTAAGCCCTTTTGCTTATTTTGAAAGGATTAAGAAGCTTATAAACATAATACCTGTGGAAGATGGGACAGGTCTGGCTTTGGAAAAAACAGGTAAAATGCTTTACCACGACTATAACAAAAATAATCCTTCAAGCAGAACACAGACAATGAATACCTGGGGAGCAACTCTTCTTTTAGCTAATAATCAAAATAAACCTGTGGGTGTTGAAGGAGGTAATGTTTACGCATTAAAATATGCGGATTATTTATTCAATATTCCTGTAAAATCTTCTGGTTACCATATAACAGACGAAACAATACCTTTCTTTCAAATGGTGGTACATGGAATGATACCTTATACTTCAGAACCGGGAAATTTGGCATATGATCTTACAATACAGAAACTTAAATGGATAGAATATGGCTGTATGCCTTTCTTTGAACTTTCTTATGAAGACACTACAAAACTAAAATATTCTAGATACAACAGGTTATTTAACTCCCAATATGAATACTGGCTTAATACTGCTGTAGATATCTATAAAGAATTCAATGATAGATTACAGGAAACCTGGAATACAGAAATGATAAAACACGAAAAATTGAACGCCAATTTAGTAAAAATTAGTTACAGTAATGGCGCAGTTTTATATATTAATTATTCTGACGAAGATATTATTCAGGATGGCTATAGGATTGGAGCTAAAGATTATATAGTAATAGACAGAAAGGGGGCTGTTCGATGAAAAAGAGTTTTAAAATTACCGGAGAAAAAAGGCATCGGTTGGAAGGCCTAATATTTGTGTCACCTTTTATTATAGGAACTCTTATTTTTTTCATATTTCCCTTATTTGTATCAATAAAACTTAGTTTTGGTAAACTTAAGAAAATGGAAGGATTTGTTATTGAATGGCTTGGACTTGACAATTATATAAGGGCATTCATATTAGATACAAGTTTTATACCAATGTTTTTGCAGGTAATAAGAAAGACAATCGTTCAAGTACCCCTTATTATCGTTTTCTCAATATTGCTTGCCATGCTAATTAATAAGAATATTAAGTTTAAAGGGCTTTTTAGAACAATATTCTTTATACCATTTCTTTTAGGAATGGGAGATGTTATGAATCAGCTTCTAGGCCTTGGAATAGATAAGCATGTGTTTTCATTTGTTGAGAGCAATTTGTTACCAAGAGAATTCCTTGTATATTTAGGTCCAAAAGTGGTAGAAGCAGTAGAAAGCTTTTTTGGGATAATTGTTGTAGTTCTTTGGAGCTCCGGAGTACAAATACTGTTGTTTTTATCAGGACTTCAGAGTATTCCAGTTTCACTATATGAGTCTGCCAAGGTGGACGGAGCAACTGAATGGGAAATGTTCTGGAAGATTACGCTTCCTATGATTTCACCAATAATGCTGTTAACTATAGTATATACAATAATAGCATCATTTACAGATATATCAAACCCCATATTAGCATATATTCAATCAAATGCTTTTCGTTCCCTGAGATTTGAATATGCGGCAGCAATAGGCTGGGTTTATTTCTTGTTTATTATTTTGCTGGTATCACTTGTTTTTATACTGCTTGGAAACCATATTTATACTACGTCTGAATTGAAGGGGGGAGCGAAGAATGAGCGAAAAGATTATTAATAATATAAAGTCAAAATTAGTAATAAAACGAACAGGTAATATAAAGCATAATGTTTTTAGAGGAGCTACTTATCTTTTAATGCTGGACATGGCATTTGTATTCTTGTTCCCATTTTTGTATATGGTGGTAACATCAATTAAAAGCAATAAAGATTTGTATGATTTTACAGTAAACTGGGTTCCAAGAACTATTGAATTTAAAAATTATATATTAGCTTATAAAGCATTAGAATATCCTAGATTTTTTAAGAACTCTTTTATCATGACTACTGTAACAACAATAGGGCATCTTTTATCTTGCTCTTTTATTGGATATGGTTTTGCGAGATATAATTTTAGCGGTA
>ERZ795032.402-NODE-402-length-50178-cov-7.443329_pt1 | contig 50178 bp, 38 predicted proteins | sample MGYA00375124_ERZ795032 | MGnify/ENA primary metagenome ERZ795032 (study PRJEB30167, sample SAMN05720154) | activated sludge metagenome | isolation source: Anaerobic digester | place: China | collected 2015-12-16 ...
TTTAGGGTGAGGTTGTTGATTTCATGAAATCCTGCATCATTTCGCATACTTTGGTTTTTCAAGCCAAAGTAAGAATAGACGGATTCATGCAAGGATTAACCTCAACTATTCAAGAGATACCTCGGCATTTATGTCGAGGTTATTGATTTCTATTGCTCTTAAGCTAAATAGTAGTTTTCTTTTCCCACAATCATCTCTTTGTTTATTTTCTGTGATTTGGCAAATCCTTTCTGTGATTTGGCAAAAATGTTCAAAGATTTAGCAAATCTGACTAAATTAGCCAAACAATTTTCCTGCTTAAAAGTAACCTTTATATACTACTTTTTAAATAAATCATAACAGTATGAGAAAATCAGGAAATTCTATAAACTTTATAGATAAGGCAATAGTATTTGACTTTGATGGAGTGATACTTGATACTGATGAATATATATATAAGTCATTTTCTTTTGCCAGAAAATCACTTGGGTTAAAAAACATATCTAAGCAAAAATTTCTTAAAGAATTTGAAAATGACCCCAAATATATCCTTAAATGCGAAAATTTGTTTTTAAAAATTCCGTATATAATCAAACTAATATCAACCCTAAAAAAGCGCTCAGATTCAGTCGAACTCACAACCGGTTTTAAGGACCTAATAAAAGATTCATTTTCTGATTTTGCTTTGTTTATCTGTTCAAATAATCTTGGATTTATAATAAATAAGGTGTTAAAAAAACATGGTCTTGAAATATATTTCAGAAATATATTCAGCGAAGGCTTTTTGTATAAAAAAAGAGACGCATTAAAACAGATTGCAAAACACTATAGTCCAAGTGATGTTTTGTTTATAACCGATACATACAAAGATCTAATAGAAGCTAAAAATTCAAAAGTAAAGACAATTGCTGTAAGTTTTGGAATAAGTCCACTAGCCAAGCTAAAAAAAGCAAAACCTGACAAAATTGCCAAAAACATAACTGAGCTAAAAAAACACATAAATGAGTTTAGGCAACAGAACTAATTAATCAAACAAAAATAACAATTTAGTAATAATATTGAAAATAATTAAAATATAAATATCATAAGTGCTATGAAAAACACTCAAGAACACTCAAGAACACTCAAGAACACTCAAGAAAGCTCAAAGAAAAATCTTTTTAAAAAAAATTGACATAAATTAAACTAAACTATTAATTCTATGGAATTTTAAAATGGAACTTTAAAATGAAAAAAACACTGCTCTTATCCAACAAAAATATTGATATCGCGTCAAAAATAATAAAAAAAGGAGGCTTAGTTGCCTTTCCAACAGAGACTGTTTACGGGCTTGGAGCAAATGCCCTTGACCAAACAGCAGTTTGTAAAATATTCAAAGCCAAAGGAAGACCAATTGATAATCCTTTAATCGTTCATATCTCAAGTAAATCCCAGCTTTCAAAACTTGTTAAAAAAATTCCTATTATTGCTAAAAGACTAATAAAAGAATTCTGGCCAGGCCCTTTGACATTAATATTTGAAAAAAAACAAATAGTGCCAAACAATGTAACTTGTGGGCTTGATACTGTTGCAATTAGAATGCCAAACAACAAAATTGCCCTTAATCTAATCAAAAAATCAGCTACTCCTATTGCGGCTCCTTCAGCAAATCTTTCAGGAAGACCAAGCCCAACTATGTTCAAGCATGTTATAGAAGACTTAGATGGCAAAATAGATGCAATAATTGATGGTGGTAAAACAAAGATAGGTCTTGAATCAACAGTATTAGACATAACAAAAACCCCAGCATTAATACTAAGGCCGGGAGGAATAACAAAAGAGATGATAGAAAAAGTAATAGGCAAAGTTGAATTATTTGAAGTAACAAAACCACTCAAAAATCCGCCCTCTCCAGGTCTTAAATACAGGCACTACGCACCAAAAGCGAAGATAATTCTAATTGAGTATTCAAAAAGCCAAAGAAAAACACTTAATCTGCTCTTAAAGCACTACAAGGGCCAAAAAGTTGCTATAATGACAACCAGACAAAAGCCAAAAGGGAATTTTGAATTTATTAACCTTGGAAAACGTGAAATAAGCTCTTCAAGGAAGATATTTAGCTCTTTTAGAGAGCTTGATAAAAAAGGAATCAGAATAATCCTTTTTGAAGGATTAAAAGATAAGAATCTAGCAACTGCTATAATGAATAGGGTAAGAAAAGCATCTTATAAAATAATCAACTAAAACAAATTAACTTTTTAAGCAAAAAATAAAGAAAAACCTTCAGCACAAATGCCTTGTGTATCTCGCAAAATGGTTCAAGGTTAAACGTTATGTTAATACCTGTTATTTGAATATCCTTCTTTTCTTTAGTTATTCTTTATTACATACCTCAAAAGAGCAAAGTATGCAAATGACGGATTCATGAAATCAACTAAAATCTCATCATCATATTATCTAATGGTAAAATTTGTATTCAATTCCTCTATATGGTCCTGATATAATTCTAAGATTATGTTCAAAAGTTATTCCGCCTTCATTACTTTTAAAAGAATTAAGTTCGTATACTATGTAATTTCCTTTAAACATTCTGTTTAAACACAGAATTATCAAATCATCACTTCCATTATCTTCTATATAAAACTCTATTGATTTAATACCTTCTTTTGTTTCAACTAAAAACTGTTTCATATCGCAAAAATCATCATCAAACATAGATAAATAATTTATATCTACTGACAAAACTCTTCCTTCAATGTTTGTTGGCTTTGGTTGATTCATCTCTATCCTCACTCCTTTTAAAACAATTAAGATGTCTATAATTCTTTTAAAAATAAAATTCTCTAACTTATTTTTAAGTATTTATATCAAACTGATACAATAAATAAAGATAAACAAAAGAACATAACAGAAGAATATAAAAGAAAAATATAAAAAAAGAATATAAAAACATTATCTCTTTTGTAGTATTTGGAAGTAATGAGTAGCAATTGCTTTAGTTCACTTTGGAGAATCGCCAGAAGTTTTTTTAGAATATGTTCATGAAGATGTTCCTAGGGGTGCTGGTGATCCTGGTGCTATCGGTGTTCCTGATTTTCCTGGTGGTGCTGGTGGTGCTGAAGAAGGTGTTGACACTGTGGCTTTTGCTTCTTTTGGCTTTTCTGACTTTTTTAAACCATCGATCTTCCCACCATAATACACTGTTTCATAAGCACTTTGAAGAGAATTATGATAAACACTACGTATATCTTTTAATATATCTAGTTTGCTTCTCTCAACAAGTGATTCTTTAGTTTGTGAATATTCATTTCCAGCGACATAACCCATTGTTGCTCCAGTCGCTGCCCAAATAAACGGTGCTAAAGGACCTAAAAATGCTCCTGCAACAAAACCTATTAGACCTCCTAATATTCCTCCAACTGCACCATTTTTGTTACTATTTGGATTAAGCATGTTCTTATAAGTCTTTTTTTGTTCTATAATTGTTGATTCCAATGAATCATAATCACTAAATGTAGTTATACCCTTAACTGAATCAAGCATTGCTTTATAATCTTCGGCTTTTGTTTTTTGATTGTCCCTTCTTTCTTTTGCTTTAGTAAGCTTTCCTTCTAGTCCTCTATATTTATGCATATACATTTTATCCCAAAAGCCAATCTTTTCTCCTGCATCTAATTTTGTCTTAAGGGATTCATATCTTTCTTTCTTAGAATCTATTTCTTTCTGATAATAACTTGCTCTCTCTTCAAGTTCCTTTTGTTTTGAAGATAAAGAATTATACTTTTGATCATAACTTGATAAAACATCTTCAATACTTTTTTTAAGACAATCACCTGCAAATTTTTCAACACTTGCAGAATCATACCCCAAGTTTTGAAGTCCTTGAATCCTTGAATCATTTGCCATGCTAGAGTAGATATCTACCGCATAATAATAAAGTATGTTTCTAGATTCTTGATTATTTGAGGATATAAAACCCTTTTTTAGTAAAATTTAAATAATTAATCGTTAAAATAAGGGATTATCATTAACAATAGAGGGAAACATTCCGAAATAAAACAACTAAAATGAAAGGTTAAGTGGTATAATGGCTAAAAAAGAAGATAATACTCAAAAAGAAAAGCTAAATGTAGAGAATAAAGAAGAAAACAAACATCAAATACTTAAGGGAAAACCATTAAAAAATCTTGCTTTCTTAGAAAAGCATTATCGCTTTATCGGGCTTATTTTATTTTGTGTAATTTATTTAATAATGTTACCCAAAATAACACCCCAGATACTTGTTGAATACAAGATAACAAGTCAGGATTTAATTAAAATGTTTAGGACAATATCAAAGCTTGCAATAATAGGCTTTGGGCTAATCTACTTTGGGATTATGAACCTTTTTAACAAAATACTCATCAAATGGCTTCACTTAAAATCTGCAATAATCAATCCAATCATTTTAGGACTTGGTAATCTATTTGGACTATGGTTTTCTCATGACATACTCTTTGTTGAAAGCTCTTATACAGAATTACTGCGAATAATGAAATTATACATTGCAAAACCGCTATTCTCAACAACTATAATAATGATTATAATATCCATTCTATGGCTTATGCTTTTAATACTAATTCCTAAGATATTAGTTCCTAAGATTTCAGGGGGGCAGAAAAATGAGCAGTAAAAACGCTAAAATACTAATGGTGTTATTTTTATTGACACTTCCACTTATAATGTCAGGATGTTTTACTGATTTAATTGGATTTGTTTGTGATTTTAATCCTGATTCAGACCACTGCTTTCAGTTTCTAGCCGTGCAAAAAGCAGATCCTTATGGTTGTGAAAAAATACAAGGAGAAAAATTTAAAGATGCTGGGTCAAATCCTCCAAAAGATAAATGCTATCTAATGATTGCTGAAAATACTGGTGATTACAAAGCTTGTGAATATATACAAGGTGGGCTTTATTCATACACAAAAGAGGAGTGCTATCTTAGCACTGCAATAAAAAATGAAGACCCTTCTGGATGCAAAAAACTATCTGGTGTTGATTTAGAAAACTGCAGAACTAGTTTATCCGAAAAAATCACTGCAGATAAATTAACAGAAATTGACGATCAAATAAAGATACTAAAAGATGAATTAAGAAAAGATCCAAGCGATCCAAACCTAATAAAACAGCTTAGCGGTCTTGAAGATAAAAGAAAGGATTACATGGATGTAATGAATCAGGATAATTTAAATCAATACACCAAAGGCAAATTTTCAAGTGAATTATCTGATGTGGAAGATAGCGATGTAAAATCAGAGATTGCAAAGGCCTTTGTAAAATACAGAATGCAATCAGGGGAAAAAGATATAGACAAATTAATGGAAAAACTAAAAGACATAAAAGAGGAAAAAGAATACCTAAAAAGTCTTGATGAACAGGCAAACGAACTTGTTGATTTAATGAAAGAAAAAGCAAGCGACTATGTTGATGGCAAAAAAGAAGAGATTGTTGATGCAATGAAAGAAAAAGGCTGGAAATGGGTAAAAGATAATGGTGGGGATAGACTAAAATATGGACTTTCGAGGCTTGAAGATATGAAATCAAAATACGATAAAGCATCAGAGCAATATAAACAAATCTCAGATCAGATCGCAAAAATCAAAAAAGCTTATGATGAGGTAAAGGGAGTATATGATAAAATTGACAAATTCAACGAACAGGTAAAACAAGGGAAAATTTCACCAGAACATGCAAAGGTCTTAAAAGGCGCTGTTTTACTAGGTAAAGGTCTTGAATACGCAACATCTTATGTGCCAGTATTTGGAAGTACAATCTCAAAAGTGTCTAGCGCAACATTTGAGACCACTATTAAGTTTGCAAATAAAAGGGCGCAAAGGAGTAACTCATTGCAAAAATGCCTTGATGATCCTGACAACTGCGACCCTGATGGAATTACAGCTTACTAAAAGAGGATGTGAATTAACATGAATGAAAAAAAAATCTTAATAAGCATTTTGGTAATAACCTTAATAAGCGTAATATTTCTTGGCGGTTGCAAGCAAAAAGAATATCAAGTAGAATTCAAAGAAACCCTTGCAGAAAACCTTGATGATATGCTCTTACGGCTTGATGTTCCATACACACAAATTAAGGCACATAATAATCTTGTTGAAATATATTATGAGGCAACTGATGCGATGGAATATGATGACCAAATGATTGCTGATTGGGCAATGATATTTGGAGCGTCCGCAGACTTTTACGAAAACATTGTAATAATAACCACACTTGATAAAACTCCATACTTAAAGCTTTCAACTAACAGGTCAAATATAAGACTCTTGGTAGATGAAAAGATAACTCAACAAGATTTTTGGGGAAATGTAAGTATAGAATCTTATAATTAATATTATTTTCTTTTTCTTCTCATTATTTTCTTTTACGGTCTTTTTTACTTTTGTATTTACCTTTCTTCTTTACTTTTCTATTTAGCTTTCTTTTTTACCTTCATATTTATCCTAATTTTTTTACTTTTGTATTTACCTTTCTTCTTTACTTTTCTATTTAGCCTTATTCTTTTACCTTTTTATTTAACCTCCTTTTTCACCTTTGTATTTAGCCTTCTTTTTTACCTTCTTATTTATCCTAATTTTTTTACTTTTGTATTTACCTTTCTTCTTTACTTTTCTATTTACCCTCCTTTTTCACCTTTGTATTTAGCCTTCTTTTTTACCTTCATATTTATCCTAATTTTTTTACTTTTGTATTTACCCTTCTTCTCTACTTTTCTATTTACCCTCCTTTTTCACCTTTGTATTTAGCCTTTTTTTTAATCCTCTTCATCTATTTATATTATATATTCTCTTATTATTTTCACCTTAAATCTTGTTTTTCTATCCTAGTCTCATAACGTTGAAAAGGATATTTTTATTAATAAAAGCATTATACTAAAACACTAATGAACACAATGAAAAACAATCAAAAGATCAAAAATGACAATAAAACAATTAAAAATAAAAGTCAAACAATTGAGAATAACAAGCAAGTGACTAAAAAGGGGAGTTCTTTTCAAGAAAAAGAAACACTAGGAGTTCTTTTTTCAGGTGGAAAAGATAGTGTATATGCATTATATCTAGAAAAGAAAAAAGGAAACAAGATTGCTTGCCTTATTTCAATCTATTCTGAGAACAAAGAGAGCTATATGTTTCATACTCCCTCAATCAAAAGGGTAGAATCCCAAGCAAATGTATTAGGCATACCTTTAGAAATAACAACAACAAAAGGAGAAAAAGAAGAAGAATTAAAAGACTTAGAAAACGCAATAGCCAACGCAAAAGAAAAATACGCACTTACGGGCATAGTAACAGGTGCCTTAGCATCGGTATATCAAGCATCAAGAATAAAAAAAATATGTGATGAGCTGGGTCTTAAATCCATAAATCCACTTTGGCAAAAAGACCAATTTGAGCTTTTAAATGAATTAATAAAAAATAATTTTGAAGTAATTCTAACAGGAGTCTTTGCCTATCCATTGGATAAATCTTGGCTTTTAAGAAAAATTGATAATAAATTCATAGAAGATATGAGGCATTTATATGACAAATACAAAGTTAATCCTGCAGGAGAAGGGGGAGAATTTGAAAGCTTTGTAATAAATTGTCCCCTATTCAAACGAAAACTACTCATTTATCCAGGAGAAATATTTGGAAGCAAACACTCCTATTCAATGGAAATTTTAGTGGAGTGATTCTTTTTTTAGAAACTTTATCAGAATCTTTATCTTCAAATATCAATCAACATAGATGCGATTTTAGCACCCAAAATAGAAGTCATATCCTTAAAGTCCTTTTCAGGGTTAATCTCAACAATATCACACATTTCAATTAAACTTGTTTGAATAAGTTCTCCAAGAATATAAAAGAGTTCCCTTGATAATATCCCACCATGTTCAATATAGCCAGTTCCCATAGCTTCAATTGGGTCTATAGCATCAATATCAATTGATAGATAAACAGGCTTTTTACGATCTAAGCAAAACTTAAGGATCTCTTTTGAAACCACTTTAATTCCCTTTTCTAAAAAATCCTTTGAATAAATAGAATTGATTCTCTTTTTCCTAATATACTCCTTTTCTAAGTTATCAGAATTTCTAATCCCTACAACTAAAACATCATTTGGTCTAATCACATTCTCCTCAATTAAAGTCCTTAAATAACTCTCATGTGTAGGTGGAGAAAAATCTTTTATCAGGTCAGGATGTGCATCAAATACAACCAAACAAAAATCCTTTTTATACTTTGCAAACCCTTTTGCACAAGAATACGTAATAGAATGATCTCCACCTAAAATAATAGATTTTTGTGCTCCTTTAGAAATACTTTCTTCAATCCTTTTGTGGCATTCCAAAACATTACTTTGGTTAAAAACTACATCTTCATAAAAGATTGTTAGAGGATTAGATGCCCCTTGAGTCATCTCTTTTAAATACTTTGTAATTCTTTGTGGAGCAAATCTTGCTCCATTACTTTTCTCAAATCCTCCTTTATCAAAAGGAATCTTAATAATTTTCAAAAACTAACCCTCCTTTTTAATTTCATCCTAAAAAACTCATAAAAATCTAAATCAAAACGATTCTACAATATTACTTTCAAGCTTATCCAAATCACAAAAATCTGAGGAAAAATTATAAGCTCCTGCATTCAAAAAAACAAGCTTATCTCCTATTTTAGGATTTTTCAGATAAACCCTATATCTAAACAAATCAAGTGAGCAGGGTGTAATTCCTTTAACCACATAGGGCTTTCCCTTGTCCTTTTCAAGCTCTCCTTCAACCAAAAGCTTAGTTGGCACCAAAATTGCATCCATATCTGAATTGTAAACTGATGCATTAACAATAATATTATTATCATATATTGCCTTTACATATGTAACAAGTCTTCCCGAAGGTGCAGCAATAAACCTTCCAGGCTCAATCATAAGAGCGATGCCTTTTTTGTTTACAAATTCCTTGAACTCATTAATTCTCCTAAAAACTATATCTATTACATCTTTATTAGTGTCCTTATAAACTGAAGGCAATCCTCCACCAATATTAATCACTTTAACAAACCTCAAAACGTTTTCATTAATCATATTCTCAAACTCATAGCTTAAATTCCATTCCGAGAGATTTTGTGTTTTTCGATGAAAATGGACACCTATTTCCTTAATACTTTTATTTGTTGAAAGCTCTGCGATTCTCTTATTAACAACATCACAATCCATCCCAAAAACAAAATGCCTTTCTGTTCGTAGGGTATTCTCTTTTAATTTAACCCTTAAAAACAATTTAATAGACTTCTCCTTTAGCTTTTGCTCATTTTCCAAGCATTCTAATAATATATCAAGATCAGGCTCATTATCAACAACAAATCTTTCTATACCTAAACCAATCAACCTTTCAATCTCATCATTTCTTGTTCCTTGCAGAAGAAAAATTACTCTTGAAACATCTTTAATGTGCTTTAATTCATTCTCATGATGAACACTAAATAAAGAATCTGTTGATTTCTCTAATATATTAGTAATCAAAGGATTTGTTTTAGAACTATAAGAAACCAAATCGCACATGGCTTTAACTTGGTTATATTTATCTAAAACACAAGATCTTGAAATAACGAATTTTGCATTCTCCATATTCTAATTACCATTATATTCTAACTGCAATAAATGAAAAAACTCGAAATAAAGGCTTGAATGTATCTGGCGGATAGTTGAGGTTAAATGTCATGTGAATCCATCTATTCAAACTTTATGCCTCAAGATTAAGGTATTCAAAATGAGCTGGATTTCACAAAATCTAAATTGTTATCTATTATAACATTCATTGACTTAAACATTATAGTCTTTTAAAAGTCCTTCTGAATAGAGCTCTTCAAAGGCTTTTATCATCGCCAAAGGAAAAGTTATCGTAACATCTCCTATAACTGTAGCAATATCTGATTCATCTTTTACCTTACCCCAAGACTTGGCTTCACTAGTAGTCGCACCAGATAAAGAGCCAGAGGTCTTTTGTGAGGTTGTCATATAAACTGCATATTCTGCTCCTCCATTAAGAAGAGTAGCTAAAATAGCATGATGCTTAGAAATGCTACCGCCTAATGCAATTACTCCCTTCTTCTCATCATGGGATGTACAAAGCAAAATATTTCCAAAATCATTTATAATATCTAACACAAAATCCTTATGTTTTTGCTTAAAAAGATAAAGGTGAAATCCAAAAGAGCCATCAGTAATTGCAGGGCAAAATATTGGCACATTATTTTTAGCAGCCTGAAACAAGATTGAATTCTCATCATCAAGCATAAGCCCTATCTCTTTAAGCATCTCAGAAACACACCATATAGGTTTTTTCTTGTAAAGCTTATCTAAAATTGGAGTAATAGAATCCTCAAAGTTCATATAGCTTTGAGTTGGTATCAAAATATTACCAACCCTATTAATCCCTTTCTCATGAAGCTCAACATCATCTGAATCAAAGTTTCCAATCCTAAATCTCTCTCCTTTAGCTTTCATGATATCCTCTTCAATACCTCCAACAGTAGTTACAATTACCTGTGCAAGTCCAAGTTTAATCACTTGGGCAAAAAAGCCTCTTAGTCCAGATGTAACCATATTAGAAGTAAAAGTAAGAAATATCTTGGCGCTATCCTTTTTCATCTTAACAATAACATCACTTGCCTTCTTTAGTTCAATACTTTGATAGCCTACCCCTTTGTAGCCATCTAAAAGTTCACTAACTGTGATCTTTGGTTTCCATATCAAATCCTTAATATATTCCATTTAATCTTCACTTGATTGCATAATATTAATAATCCTCATCAATAACATAATCTATACATCTTCTTCAAAGTATCTATCAAAAAGCAGAATAAAATCTTCATATAAATAGGTTTCTATCATTTTTATCTGAAATATTAATAAATTCTAAATAAGACAAAATAAAGCAATACTACTCTAGGAAAATTCTCTAAGAAAATTATAAAAATAAAAAAATTAAAAAGTATATTAAGCTCTTTTTTCTCTTCCTGTTTTAATAGGTGTAACACCTGCTAAATCACCTATCACATTTACAAGCTCCTTTCCATCAGGAAGCACAATCTTTGCATTATCTCTTAAGCTGTTTTCAACAACCTCAAGCTTCTTTAAAATCTGTGCATTCCCTTTAAAATACTTCTCTGCAGATTCATTTACAAGCATAATATATTGTGCTTCTCCTTGAGCCTCTAATATCTTTGCTTGCTTTATCCCTTCAGCCTTTTTGATGCTTGCCCTTCTCTCTCCATCCGCTTTAGTTTCAGTTGCTGAAGCAATATCAAGTGCTGCAATCTTTTCCTGCTCAGCCTTTACAACCATATTCATTGCTTCCTGAACATCTTTTGGTGGTTCAATCTTTTGGATCTCAACCCTTAAAACTTCTACTCCATAGCTGTCTGTTTCCTTATCCAGAATGCTTTCAACTTTTAGGTTGATTTCATCTCGGTTCTCGTTAGCTTCCGTCAAGGTCATTTTTCCAACAACAGCCCTTAATGTAGTCCTAGCAAGAGAAACAAGTTGGCTTTCATGGTCATCAACATTATAAATTGCTTTTTTAACATCAATTATTTTGTAGTATACAACAGCATCAACAATAGCATTTAATTTGTCCCTTGTAATAACTGTTTGAGGCTCAACATCAACCATTCTCTCAGTAATATTTACCTTTATCATCTTATCAAAAACAGGAATAATCCAATTAAAACCTTGGTCTCTTACAGAAATAACCTTTCCAAGCCTTTCAACAACTCCTTTCTCAACAGGTCTTACAATCTTAATACCTGAAAAAAACAAAACTACGGCCAAAACAATCAAAATTATTAACAAACTTGACATTCAAATCACCCTCCTTTTTAGCGCTAAATACAAAAAAACTAACATATCTCTTGCGCTTTGATTGTTATTTAAATGGATAGTAGTATAAAAACATTGCTATTATTGGCTTTTAGTTCTGTTTAAGATTTTTCTTTTAGAAGAATGACTTTAAATGAAAAACCTCGGTATAAATGCTAAATGCTTAAAGGGACCTCTCAGATAGTCGAGGTTAATCCTTGCATGAATCCGTCTATTCTTACTTTGGCTTGAAAAATCAACAACCTCACCCTAAAGGGCGAGGTATGTTGGTAATATCAAGGCATGTTGTTAATATAAAAGCATGCACTGTATTCAGCTAGTTTGTTGATTACAAAAAATTTTACCGAGTCCTCTTGTTAAAACACGAGGTATGCTTTTCTATTGACCAAAGTATGCGAAATGATGCAGGATTTCATGAAATCAACAACCTCACCCTAAAGGGCGAGGTATGTTGGTAATATCAAGGCATGTTGTTAATATAAAAGCATGCACTGTATTCAGCTAGTTTGTTGATTACAAAAAATTTTACCGAGTCCTCTTGTTAAAACACGAGGTATGCTTTTCTATTGACCAAAGTATGCGAAATGATGCAGGATTTCATGAAATCAAATAATTTTTATTATAAAAATATCAAAAATAAGAGTATTAGTAATAGGAGTCTTAATAATAGGATTATTAACTATAAGAACATTAACTACGAGAATACTATGTGTAAGATTTGTTTTGAATGGAATTTATGGATTCTTATTTTTAAAACATGACTTTGAAAATACTATAAAAAAAAGACATAATAAAAACAAAGAAAAATATAAAAAAAGCTAAAAAAATACCTTAAGAATAGCTCACAAGCTCCATAACTGTGTTAGCTTCCTCATAAGCAACCTTTAAAGGTAAGGGAATGCTAGATTCAATCCAATAGCTTACTGATTCTAATTTGTATTTTTTAGCGTTATAAGTTCCTAAAATAGTAGAAACCTGTTCATCTCCTACGTACAAAAGACTTGGCATTTCCTCAGTATCATCCCAGCTATTCTCAGTTGGACATCTTCCTTCGTTTAGAACAATACTTCCTTCAATCTCAAACTCAGTCATAACCTTTAAGCACTTATGAGTGGATTTATCAACCCAAGTTTTGGTCTTTAGATTGGACATCTCATTATCCATTACAGACTCCTGAAGCCAAGCATCTTTTCCCTCAATTTCATCAGAGGATATTTTAAAGATAAAAGAAGTTGTACTTTCTTCTCCTCCTGCATTAGAGGTAATTTTGTATTCGTACTCACTTAAAGAATCATATCCATATATATCACTTAAAAATAAATTCTCATTCTCTTGCTCAATAGGCTCTATATAAGGCTCCATCTCTTCAACAGGATCCATTGGAGGTTCTATCTCCTCTTCAGGAAATGTTTCTTCAATTGCCTGCTCTTCAATCGTATCAACTGGAGTTGGAGTTTCTGTTTTCTCTTCTTGTGTGTTGGTGCAACCAATAACAAAAAGTGATGCAAAAACCAACAATGCCACAAACAACATATGCATTTTGCTTTTCATAAAATCACCTTATAATTAAATAAACTATGACTAAAAATCAAGAGTTATTTATAAAATTTACCAAAATCGGCATATCAATTTCTTCTGATAGAAACCTTTTTGAATAAAAAAATCGCATTAACAACTCAATCTAAGAAAACCTAGTATCGCATCCGCTGGCGTTTCTAATTCAGATGGAATTTTATATTCCATATTACCAATTGGCTCAAGAAATCCTCTATCGTATATAACAACAGTATCCCTGATATAATCTAAAAGCTCTTGCAAACAACAATCCCTCTCTGCTAAGTATCTTTCTGATTCTAACGGATTATCAAATACACCCATTATCTCGTTTAAACAAAATCCAAAAGTAAATCTTTTACTATTTAAGGCTAGCTCAACACAGCAATCATCTATTCCTGTAAGAATTACATCCTCACCAAAACACTCTTTAACTTTTTTTCTAATCAGTGAATAAATCTCTTCTCTTCCAAATGACAAAACTCCGGGCAAATCAATAAAATATGGCTCCATCCAAAAAGTGCGGGCTAAAAACCTTTATAAAACTAATTTTAAAGATTGCTGGCTTTTTTAAAAATTTAGACCAATATTTAGATTAAAAAATAGATCATCATTCTGATAAAAATCCTTTCTTATAAATCTTAATATAAACGAATTAATTTAGCAATGTAGTCAAAAATTGTTCATAATAAATAAAATAGCCCCGAGCGGATTCGAACCGCTGTCAGAGGATCCAGAGTCCCCTATGATTGGCCTCTACACTACGGGGCTTTTTATGAGTCAAGGTTATTATCTCAAAACAAAAAGCGAAATATGAGTAAGCTTTTAAAATTTTCTAAGTTTTTTTGTTGAAGATGATTATAATTGCAACGGATTAATTGATATCCAAACAATATCTAAAATAGGCATGAAATCCACTATCTCAAATAGCAAAAATTAAATGGCAAAAAAATCAGCTATTCAACAAAGATTGCAACCTTCCCAGGGCTTGCGCCTTTAGCCTTCGGATTATCAGAATCATCAGCTTTCACTACTATTACTTCAGAGCCATAAACATTTTCAAAAAAGCTCTTGGCATCACAAATCCCGTTATATTCATCTTCTAATGAATTCAAAACCTCTGGAACAACAGGGCTTTTCACAAGCCTTTGAATGAACTTTGCAATCTCTTGGGCATTCTCTTTGTATTTGGAAGTAAACGTTTTAATAAGCTCCTTAATATCCTTTTTTTGTTCAAATTCTTTTTTAAGCTCACCAAAAAACTCATATTTCCATTCTGGGCTTACAAAAAGTGTAACCCTTTTCGCCTTGCCAACCTTTGATAGCTCCAAAACCTTTTGTATATCAGAATTTGTTGAAATAACAAGCTCTTCAATCGCTTCAAGCCTTTCGTTTAATTTACTCTTTTGAGAGCGTGGAAATAACGAACTTGAGACAAGTCCCTTTTCCCCAAGCATCTCATTAAGCTCTTCAGCAATAAAAGGAGTAAAAAGCCCCATTGTTAAAACCCACTTTTTTGCAAGTGTGAGCATTAAATCCTTATTCTTTCCATTTCTTTTAAAGTACCATGAAAAATCCCTGAAAAGATTAAAATAAACATCATCGCTAACCGCTCTAAATTCGCAAACATCCATATTCTTTTTAATATTGATCAATCTCTTGTTAAACACAGACTCAAGCCAGCCATCAACAAAGGATATCTCGTTTTCTTTCATATCAATTATTTCTTTTACAATTCCATAAATCCTTTCAAGCCGATTTTTATACTTTTCAAGCTCTTCTTGCTCAAAAACAATATCCACAAAAGGGCTTGCAGTGTTAGCATAAAAAAGTCTTATCGCATCAACTGAATAAACCTTTCCTTCATCCTGGATGCTTTTTGCTCCTCCCTTTGATTTTGAAATCTTTCCTCCCTTAGAAGTAACCCACCAATTAACAAAAATCCCTTTAGGATATAACTCCTTTGGCAAAAGCCCAACGTGATTCATCAAAAAAACAGGGAAATGTACTGTTTGGTGTTCCTTTCCACCAAGATTTAAATCCAAAGGATACCAATACTCAACCTCACTTCTTACCTTTTCTAAAAGCTCTTTAGGAACCTTAGTATCATTTGATATCTCTTCAATATTTCCCTTTCCCAAATAAACAAAATCAAAAAAACTTTCAGTCAATTGTTCTATTTTAATTTTACCCTCATTCACATATGGAGAAACAAGATAATATATAGGGTATAATGTACTATCTGAAATAGGTTCAATTGTGTAGCTTTCATCAAATAAAAGCTTAGTTCCAAGCCAGTTACCCTGCCTTGCACAAGCCCTATCATCAAACCAATCAATAATTCCAGAAACATTATTCTTGAATTGCTCTGGTAAGATATTCATTGATTTAATATGCTCCTTAGTATTTTCTTTAAGTGTCTCATCAGAGTATCTAATAAACCATTGGTCATCAACCTTTTTAACAAAAACCCTTTCGCCACACCTACATATAACCTCTTCAGACAAATCGTAGAATATGTCTGCTTCTCCCTTTGAAATAAGCTCTCTTTTAACAAGCTCTTTTGCCTCTTCAACCTTCATCCCATTATATTTTCCTGTTGATTCAAGCATAACTCCTGTATGAAAGCCCGTCTTATAAATCTCCTTTTTAGCATCCTCAAGCTTTTGTGTATCAAGTTGGCTTTTAATACCCATCTTCTCACAAATCTTAATCGCTGGAAGATCACCATAGTTTTTAGATGATATTATTGGGATTGGCTTTATTGAATTAATAAAATCAAAATCAAGATTGTATTTTTCGCATTCCTCCTTGGACCTTTGAAGGTCATAAAGAGCAATCCAATCAATAGGGGCATCAGATGGAACACTTGTAACAATACCTGTGCCAATATCAGGATCACAAAATTTCGAAGGAAGAACAATAATATCCCTATTTGTAGCGGGAGCTTTACAAAAATATCCTACAAGCCCAATCCCTTTCACACGTCCAATCTCTTTAATATTCTCCTTTTGAAAGCTTAATTTATTAAAGCACTCCTTACTTACAATCCAGACTTCTTTACCCACCAAAACTCGTAAATATACTACATCTGGATTTATCCAAACATTCGTCTGACCAAACATAGTCTCAGGCCTTAAAGTTGCTACAACAAGCAAATCCTCTCTATCACAAAGCTTCATCTTAATAAGGGTATATTCAAACTTCTCAGCATTTCCTCCTTTAGAAATATCGCTTTCTGATGGGTCAACAGCAACCGGCCCACACACAGGGCAGGCACTTGCATAATACGGCTTTTGAGTTAAAAGCCCTTTTTCCTTTAGCTTTTTAAATTGCCATTGAATGAACTTATTATAATCAGGATTTGTTGTAACAGTAAATCGTTTGTAATCCCCCAAAAAGCCATACCCTTCGTAATCTTCAATGTACCTTTTAGAAAAGAACTCCACAAAATTTTTGGGCGTTGAAATAAACTCAATATCCTTATCCTTTAAACCCATCTCTTTGTAGTATTCAATAGTAACGCTGTCCTTTTGCTTAATCTTTAAGGTCTTTGAAAGCGCACTATTACCCGAAGCATGGCCTCCAGCTGTTAAAAGCACATTAAAGCCGTTCATTCGCTTGTATCGGGCGATCGCATCGGCATAAGAATACCCTCTAATGTGGCCAACATGGTGAAAACCTGAAACAGTTAGATATGCCCATATAATGAAAAACTTGGGCTTATCCTTATCAATCTTTGGGATGCCAAGTCCTTCTTCTTTCCATCTCTTAATCCATTTAGAAGTTACTTTGTTGAAATCAGGCTTTTCTTTCTCATCATTGTTTTCCCAATCGGCTTTGCTCTCATTATTGTAGCCTTTTGTATTTTTGTTATTGTAATCCTTACCATTCATGTTATTGCTATCACCGTTATCATTATTGTTAATGTTCTTCTCACCATAGCCATTATTATCTGTATTAATCGTGCTCTTATTCTTGTTACCTTTATTATCACTTTTATTATCATTACCAATAATACCTTTATTGTCGTTATTATTGTTATTTAATTTTTTAGATTCTTTCATCCTTTTAATCCCCTTTTTTTAGTTTAGCGAACATGAGTATTCTTATTATTTTCCATATCTCAGTATTTTTCCCTATTTTAGGCTAAAGCCTTCCTTTTTTCTTAAATCTTTGTGAAAATGCATATGATATTCTAATATATAAATCTTTTTTAAGGCTTGGCTTTAGAATATGTCATTAATAGAAAAGGATACCTCGTGTTTCAACACGAGGACTTGGTACGCTTTTTTGTAATGAAAAACCTCGGGATAAATCTCGAGGTATCTTTAGGATAGTCGAGGTTAATCCTTGCATGAATCCGTCTATTCTAACTTTGGCTTGAAAGACCAAAGTATGCGAAGTGATGCTGGATTTCATGAAATCAACAACCTCGCTTGAACGTAGCGTATGCTTTTATATTACCAACATGCCTTGCCATTTAGGGCGAGGTTGTTGATTTAGAAAAATTTTATAATAACTTTGCAATCATCTACAAAAAAATGCCTAACATAAAAGAAGACAAAAACGGATTTTTTTTAGAAATTGAAGGCGCTATACTTAACAATCCAAAAATCGATAAATTAGAGCTTTCCAAACTAAAGGTAGTCCTATGCTCAAAATTTAACCTTAAAAAAATTCCAACTGATATAGAAATCATGTTAAACTTATCAGATAGTGCATTAAAGCGGATTAAAAACGCACTTATAATGAAGCCCACAAGAACCGCATCAGGTGTTGCAGTTTGCGCTGTAATGACTCCGCCTTCCAAATGCCCACACGGAAAATGCCTTATGTGCCCAGGCGGTTTAGAGAGCTTCTTTGGAGATGTTCCCCAATCTTACACAGGGCATGAGCCTGCAACCAAAAGAGCAATAAGAAACGATTATGACCCCTACCTTCAGGTATTTAACAGGCTTGAACAATACTCTTTAATGGGGCATAATTTCGGAAAAGTAGAACTCATAATAATGGGGGGAACATTTCCTGCTCAGCCAAAAGAATTTCAAAACCAATTCATTACCTACACACTAAAAGCTCTAAATGATTTCTCACATCAATTCTTTAGAAAAGGAATTTTTAACATTAAAAAATTCAAAAAATTCTTTATTTTACCCTGTGAAAAAAGCGACTCCAACCGTGCAACTATTTTAAAAGCCAAAATTCTGGCCCTTAAACAATTGAAAGGAGAAGCAAATCTTTTAAGGGAGCAAAAAAGAAACGAGAAATCAAACATAAGATGTGTTGGGCTTACAATAGAAACAAGACCTGACTATGGTTTTTTTGAGCATGGTAAAGAGATGCTAAGACTAGGGTGCACAAGAATTGAGCTTGGTGTGCAAACAACATCAGACCTATCTTTAAAAACAATGGAAAGGGGGCATACGCTAAGCGATAGCATAAAATCAATTAGAGAGCTAAAGGATTTAGGGTTTAAACTAAATTTTCATATAATGCCAGGGCTAATAGGCTCATCTAAAAAAAAGGATATTGAAATGATAAAAGAGCTTTTCAAAAACCCAGATTTTAGACCTGACATGCTAAAGATTTACCCTTGTATGGTAACCGAAGGGACAAAACTCTATGAACTATATAAGAAAGGAGAATATACGCCCCTATCAACAAAAGAAGCCTGTGAAATAATCACAAAAATATACCCCGAAATCCCCTATTATTGCCGGATTATGCGAATCCAAAGAGATATCCCTACGCAAAATATTGTCGCAGGGGTTGATATGACAAATCTTAGGCAATATATCTTTGAATCGCTTAAAAATGAGGGTACATTTAACTCAATAAAAGAGATAAGACATCGAGAGGCAGGAAGGATAAGATCAGACCTTCCAACAAAACTTTTTATAGAAAAATACACTGCAAGTAAAGGGATAGAGTTTTTCATAAGCCTGGAATCTATTGATAGAAAAGTTTTGTATGGGTTTTGCAGGCTAAGACTTCCACATGAAAATTTAGCCCTTAGTTGCGTTGATGTGAAAGAAAAACAATCAAAAAGCCCTTATGAAAAAGATGTTTCCAATAAAAAGATTGCTTTAGTTAGGGAACTTCATGTGTATGGGACAGCTATTAACATTGGAGGTATTGGTGAAATACAGCATAAGGGATATGGAAAGCAGTTATTAAAAAAAGCCGAAGAGATTGCCAAAGAAAATAGGGCAAAAAAAATCTTAGTAATCTCTGGAATTGGTGTCAGGGGATATTACAAGAAGCTAGGATATAGGAAATATCGAACTTATATGGCAAAAAATTTAAAATAATATTTGAGTTATTTTTGCCCATCAAATTGCTTGTAAAATGTTTGATGATTTCATGAATCCGTCATTCGCATACTTTGGTCAATAGAAAAGCATACCTCGTGTTTCAACACGAGGACTCGGTACACTTTTTTGTAATCAACAACCTCGCTTGAACGTAGCGCATGCTTTTATATTGCCAACATGCCTTGATCTTACCAACATACCTCGCCCTTTAGGGTGAGGTTGTTGATTATTGAATTGCTAGTAACTTTTTGTGATTAAATCGCTAGTAATCACTTGGGTGGTTAACAAAAATTAAATAAAAATAGCTTATTAAAACAATCTTGGTGAATTTAAAAATGGAAACTAAAAAAATTGCAAACTTCATTGATAAACAGCTAAAAGTTAAAGATATCCCTGACCTATCTTTAAATGGATTACAGGTTGCAGGCTCAAGCCAAGTTTTTAAAATTGGCTTTGCAGTAGATCCAAGCCTTGATGCGATCTCAAAAGCAAAAGAGGCAAAATGCCAGATGCTAATAGTTCACCACGGCTTGTTTTGGGGTGAACCAGTTCCAATAACAAATGCACTTCACAAAAGAGTCAAGATGCTAATTGATTCAAACATAAATCTTTATGCAGTTCACCTGCCATTAGATATAGATGAAAGATTTGGCAATAATATTGAAATTTTTAAAAAATTAAATCTCACTAATCTTGAAAGGTTTGGCAGGACCGATGGTTTAACACTTGGCTTTAAGGGCTCTTTGGAAACGGAAACTAAACTTGGCGATTTTTTAGAAACAATAGAGCAACAAATAGGCAAAGTCATTAGCAAAGCATGCTTTGGATTAAACAGCATCAAAAAGGTTGGGATTATAAGTGGCAAAGGGACACTATCAAAAATTTTTTTAGTAGAATTGAAGGAAAGTGATATTGATTTGTTTCTAACAGGTGAATTTAGTTACTCTGATTTTGTATATGCAAAAGACCTTGGAATAAACATTATTGCATTGGGGCATTATAAAACCGAGACGTTCGGGCTAATCGGCCTAATGGGATTTCTTAAAGAAAACTTTGATTTGGAATGTGAATTTTTGGAACTTGGTTATGAGATGTAGGGCTTTTAATTTTTCCTTTATTTTTATTATTAAAAATCTCACATTGTAAGATTTGTTAGGGGTTTAATACCCTTCACTTTAGGTTTGGGATAGGACGAACAATCAAGAGGATAAATTTTCATTATATCAGTATACTCTTGGTGTTTTACTTCTTTTACATTCAGTTAGTAATTGTAAATTAATCCATTTAAACAACATCTAAAAAACCATATTTTTTATTGAAAAAGTGAACACTTTTGCATTATTTATTCGCAGAACCAAAAGATTTAAATAACATTGAGTGTTACTTAACAATTATTGCTAAGATACATAATTAAGAAAAATGGTTGCAAATTCAAAATCTAAAAAGCCTTTTAAACTAACAAATCAAAGGGCTATAATATGTGAGTATTTAGAGGGCAACAAAACCCATCCGACAGTTGATGATATCTATAATCATGTGAAAAAAAGGCTACCACAAATCAGCAAAAAGACTGTTTATTCGAATCTTAGCTTTTTATCCTTAAATAGAATTATTAAAGAGCTAAACATTAAAGGAGTACGAAGATACGAGCCAAACCTAAAGCCACACGCCCATGCAATATGTAGGGTTTGCGGAAAAATAATTGATTTAGAATCAGTTGAATATATAGAAAATCCAAAGATTAAGGATTTCATATTAGAATCAACAAGTTTAACTTATTATGGTGTTTGCAAAAAATGCAAAGGAGGGGAAAAATATGGAAGAAAATAAAAAAGAACAATTTGAAAAAGAAGTTGTTTCAATGCCTTTGATAGGTGATTTAGCGCCTTCTTTTGAAGCCAAAACGACAAATGGAAACATAAAATTTCCACAAGATTACAAGGGAAAATGGGTGATATTATTTAGCCACCCTGCAGATTTTACGCCTGTCTGCACAACTGAATTCATGACATTTGCAAATATGCAAGACGAGTTTAAAGCGCTAAATACTGAGTTAATTGGGCTTTCAATTGATAGCATATACGCTCACATTGCTTGGCTTAGAACAATTAAAGAAAAAATAGAATTCAAAGGAATGAAAAACGTTGAGATAAAATTCCCAGTGATTGAAGACTTGAGAATGGATGTGGCAAAAAAATATGGGATGGTTCAGCCAAATGCCTCAAATACCCAAGCCGTAAGAGCGGTCTTTATAATAGATGACAAGGCAAAAGTGAGGGCAGTATTATACTATCCATTATCAAATGGCAGAAACATGCAAGAAATAAAAAGGCTTTTAATTGCAATGCAAAAATCTGATAAAGAAAATATTGCAACACCTGCAAACTGGCAACCGGGGGATGATGTAATAATCCCGCCACCAGGGTCATGTGGCACTGCAAAAGAAAGGGTAGAATCAAAAAATGATAATACATATTGCCTTGATTGGTTTATGTGTTTTAAAAAGGAGGGAAAAAAATGATACAAGAAGATAGAACTAAATTATCTGAAAAGACCCTAAACATCAAAAGGGCAATTGACTCGCTAAGAGAAGAACTTGATGCAGTTGATGTATATAACCAAAGAGCAGATGCCTGCACTGATAAAGATCTAAAAAAGATTTTAATCCACAATGCAAACGAAGAAAAAGAGCATGCTGCAATGTTAATAGAATGGCTTAGGCAAAACGATGAGGTTTTCTCTAAAGAGATAAAAGAATATGTCTTATCAGATAAAAAGGACATTTCAAGCCATGATTAGTTTTTTTTTATTCTTATTTTTATTCTTATTTAATATTATTGTAATAAATTATCATGTCATTCTTCCAATAGATTATTATACTTTTCTCCCTAGATAAACCCAAAACCCATTTCTTTTAGAAATTATTTCACAACCACCAAAATACTTCTCAATATACCCTTTAATCATCTTTCCACCTTTGTTGTTATTAGCAACCATCATAAGCAATCCCTTTGAGTTTAAATGGTCAAAGCTTTCCTTCACCATCTTTTCTCTGAACTCCTTTTTAGTAGCCATTGGTGGATTTGACAAAATCACATCAAATACTTTGTCATCAATATTCTCAAACAGGTCAGACTGCACTGCCTTACAATTCTTAAGCCCTAGTTTTTTAATATTTTTCAATGCAATCTTTACAGCCCTTTCATTAACATCACTAAGTAAAAATGCACAATCCCTTTTTTTAATAGCCAAAGGAATACTAAGGCTTCCATTTCCACATCCTAAATCCAGAACCATTCCATCCTTTGGGATATAAGAAAATGCACTTTGTGTTAGAAGCTTAGTAGCAAAATCCTGCTTATCCTTTGAAAATATTCCTGATGCAGAAATAAGTTTAATCCTTTCATTCATAAAAACAACATTAATCTCATTTTCAACAAGCTTACTTTTTGGGCTTTTAGTAAAATAATGCTCAGTTATTATTTGTTCTTGCATCCTTTCAATACCTCAAAAATTATAATTCCATCACTAAGATATGGCCTTTTAATATCAGTTTCCATAAGATTAATCTCTTCAATAAACTCTTCATCCTTTTTAATCCTTTCTTCAAATTCACTAAAATTCTTGCTATCATAATAAACAATCTCAAAATTATCAATATAAAATAAAAAGCTTTCCCTTAGTTTATCATTAATACTATTCCCCCTAAAAATAACATACGAAATATTATCATTAGAAACAATATCACATACTAACTTCAAATCATTTGAATGGAAAAGTTTTGTTACATTATCCTTTCTAGATGTGTCATATCCATGGCTCCATACATGTCCTTCATATCCCATATAACTAATAAGACCAGCAACATTGGACAAAATAGAATCACCCGGGTAATTAACATCTGCTAGTGCATACACACCATCAAGCCTTTCACCAAGAATGAGTCCTATTTTTATTTCTCTTTCATTAACAAAGCTATACCTATTACTGAGCATATAATCAAAAATAACAACATAGCAAATCAGATATATTAAAATCAAAGAAATTACAAATACCTTCTTCAGTAACCTTTTACCTTTCAGTGTGTAAACAAAAAAAAGCAAGAAACAAAAATAGAAAGTAAATATAAAATGATGCACCTTTCCATTATCAAACCAATTTGGGCTAAACATAACAAAATTTGCAATAAATATAGGAACACTTACAATAAAAAACAAAATCATCATATTTCTAAAAAGACTTTTTTTATCAATATCTCCTCTCATCAAGCTCTTGAAAATGCCAAACAATAAAAAAACAAAAAGTAGGATTGGAATAAGCAGATTTTGTCCAAAAAAAATCTTTGAAAATGTTGCAATAATTCCATTGGCTTCACCCATTCTATCAACTAGAATCTGTGGCTTGATATAGCTTTTATTACTTACCGAAAAGAAAATAGTTTTCACACTAAAAACAAACCCTGAAAAAAGCAATCCAAAAAACAAATCCTTAATATCTTTATTATCAAAAATCAAAACCAGCAAAAATAAAATAATCCCAATGCATAATAGAATATGCGCATGAAAAAGTCCAATAGAGCCAAGAATAACCCCTTGCAAAAAAACTCCAAAATCTATTTTAGAAAACAGCCCTTTTGTAACTTCCTTAAAACTAAACTTCCTAATTTTAAGAATTGAAATTGAAAAATTCTTTTCCCTTGAATATAAAAACAGGAAAGTACAAGGAAAAAAGAAAATCCAAAAGCAAATGTCTTTTGAGGGATTAAAATACAATAAAATAAGATTCCTATATTATCTATACCACTGTTATTTAGATGGGGATACCCCTGATATCCTTTTGCCAAGATTTCTTTACCTGCGTTTAAGTCTAGACTTAAAAATTCTCCCATTGCACTATAAACCGTTTGCATTCCATTGCCAAACAAAAAGAAAATCCCTGGAAAAAATAATATAACAATAACCCCAAAAACTGCCCATTTTGAATCCAAAAAAAGTTTTAAAAAACAAAATAAAAAGTAAAAAATTCCAAAGAAAATAAAAATCTCTGAAATCAGATAAGAATTAACATACCCAACCCCTAATATCTGAAGAACTGCGCTGTTAAAATCAGCCATTGGTGGGTAAAAGAATTCTGCTCCTGAATAAAAGGGCGTAATAATTGGATTAATATTATTAGAATAAACAAAAGATTGGGTAAATGGAGCATGAACCCAAAAATCACCCCACGCATAAAAAAAAAGCTTATAATCTCCTGAAGAATTATTAAAGAAAAAAGAATTTATTATAATAATCGATGCAATAACAAATCCTAAAATAATAACTATATTTAAAATTCCACCAATACTTTTAAAATGTCTAAAACCCTTTAACTGGCCTTTCACCCATAATAAAAAGCTGTCTAATTTTAACGAGCTATTTGCTTTAACTTTTTGTTCTTTATTTTTTTTTGTGTCCAAAAATATATCTGTTCCTTTTTCTTTTTTTGTACTTTTTACATCCCTTTTTAGACCCCTTAAAATAATTATAAGTGAGATTAATGATACAAAAATACCTAAAAGATAAACAAAAAATACCCCCATTCTGACATTTGAAAAGCCTTTGGCAGATATAAAACAAAGCAGATTAAACAAAAAAAACCCTAAATAAACTCTTGAGATCTCATCAAAAAAAATTAGCTTATCCCTAAAAAAAGAGTAATATGAAAAAATCCATAATTTTTTTTTATTCTGATTAGCCTTTTTTCTTAGAATTTTATAAAAAAGCAGATTAAAAAACAAATTACCTAAAAAAAACGAGACAACCATAATTAATAAGACCGATAAATAAGATGCTAACATTGAAATAGCCATGTATTCATCACTATAACTGTCAATTTATAAATTATTTGGAAAAACAATCATTTTAGAAGTCATAAAAATATTGTATATAGATTAATCTCATATATAGGCTTAATCTTGTATATAGATTAATCTCTTATATAGCTTAATCTTCTATATTGCTTATTTTCTTTTAAATAAGCACTGTTCAATGATATCATATAATCGTATCTATATAACACTCTATATTTAATAAGTTCTATAAATTAAGTCACAAAAGGGTGTAGCTTGGCATACCTAAAAACTAGGTTTTACCAATACTTTTTTATATAGAAACTTATTCTAACATAGTCTAGGAGCATAGATTCAATATGGACAACGATTCAATATAGACAACTATTAGTTCACTTCATAACCCCAATAACTAATCCAAAACTTAAAGATATTTACAAATTAATTATAAACCAACTTAAAACTAATTAGAAAAGGATTTAGGAAAGTCAATCCGAAAACTCTTAATCAAACTCCAAAAGAAAAAGGTGAAATAATGTCAAAATATAAAACACATAATTGTGGCGAATTAAGAATAACAGATGTAGAAAAACAAGTAACACTATCAGGCTGGGTTCATTCAATAAGAAGCCATGGGCTTTTATCATTTATAGACTTAAGGGATAGATTTGGGCTAACCCAAATAGTTTTAGATAGCTCCCTTGTAAAAAATCTAAGAAAAGAATCAACTATTTCCATTACAGGCAAGGTAATAAAAAAGGAAAATCCTAACAAGGCACTTTTAACTGGTGAGATTGAAATAAGAGCCAGTTCAATTGAGGTGTTAAGCTTGGCAGAACCATTGCCATTAGATGAAAATGCAAGTGATGATACCCGGCTTAAATATAGATACCTTGATCTAAGAAGGCCTGAAATGATTAAAAACCTTAAACTTAGACATGATGTCTTACAGGCTGCAAGAGATTATTTTGACAAAAATGAATTCTTGGAAATTGACACACCTATGCTTGTAAAATCAACACCTGAAGGTGCAAGGGATTACCTTGTTCCAAGTAGGATTAATAAGGGACAATTTTATGCATTACCACAATCACCTCAGCTATACAAACAAATACTTATGATTGCTGGAGTAGATAGATATTTTCAGATAGCAAAATGCCTGCGTGATGAAGATCTGCGAATGGATAGGCAACCAGAACATACCCAATTGGACCTTGAAATGAGCTTTGTAACGCAAGAGGAAATCAGAGGATTTGTTGAAGGACTTTACAAACACATATTCAAGCAGGTATTAGGCTTAGAACTTGAAGATTTTAAAGTATTCTCGTATAAAGAAGCCTTAGAAACCTACGGCTCTGACAAGCCTGATATTCGATTTGGTCTTGAATTAAAAGATATAACGGCAATCGCAAAAAAATCAGATTTTAGCATATTCAATGACGCAGAAACAATAAAATGTATAGTCGTGCAAAAAGAATTCACAAGAAAAGAAATAGATGAATTCACCCATCTCGCAAAGGTATATGGAGCAAATGGCTTAGCTAGCCTCAAGGTGAAAGATAACGCTCTTGATGGCTCTATATCAAAATACATACCAGCTACGCTTCAACAAGAACTAATCAAAAATACCCAATCAAAAGAAGGATCTTCTATAATAATAATCTCCGGAAAAAAGAAAACAACACAGATTGCCCTAGGCCAAATAAGGCTTAAAATAAGAGATATGTTAGCCCTTGTAAATCCAAAAGAGTTCAAATTCGCATGGATTATAGACTTTCCTCTCTTCTCTTGGAATGAAGATGAGCAAAAATGGGAGCCAGAGCATCATATGTTTTCAATGCCAAAACCGGAATTTGTACAAGACTTTGAGAAAAGACCTGGAGAAGTGCTTGGCGATCTTTACGATATCACCTTAAATGGTCTAGAACTTGGCTCTGGCTCAATTAGAGTGACAAACCCATTAATTCAAAAGCGAATAATGAACTTTATAGGGCTCTCAGAGGAAGAGGCAAACCAAAAATTTGGATTCTTGCTTGAAGCATACAAATATGGCGCTCCAATTCATGGTGGAATGGGTTTAGGGCTTGACAGGCTTGTTGCACTAATGGCAGGTACAAGTGACATAAGAGAAGTAATCGCTTTTCCAAAAAATAAGAACGCCCAATGTCCAATGGATGGCTGTCCAAATGATGTATCAAAAACCCAGCTAGATGAACTAGGTATATCAATAAATAAAACAGGTTAAGCCGTTTTCAATTAATAGAAAAGCATATCTCTTGTTTCAACACAAGGACCCGGTACGTTTTTTTGTAATCAACAACCTTCCTGAATTTAGCGCATGCTTTTATATTCCCAACATACCTTGCCTTTTAGGGCGAGGTTGTTAATTTAACATATTTTTCTTTTTAACCTTCTTTTATCTTTTTTTAATAGACGCTTATTTAAAATTCAATTTCTATTAATATTTATGGAACTTACTTAACCCATTGATTGAAAGAAAATAGAAACTGCGTACCTAAATCCTGTGAATAATAAAAAAACTATAAACATCAAAGGAAGAAAAAACCTAATTCCTGATGCGGCTTTGCCCTTATTAATTACTCCTAATAACAGACTTGCAAGAAGTGTTGTCATACCAAGTAAAACATATGCAAGCACAGAAAGATAACCTGGGTCTACAACCCCACTGCTTGCACCAATACCTAACTCAAATCCAGCTGTTTTATCGCTTGTAAGACTTTGAATCTCTGAGAATTCAGAAACCACACCTACAAAATGTATTGAAATAGCCAAAAGCAAAGGAGTTCCAAAAATAACCGTAAATAAAATAAATGCCATATAGGTCTTAGTTTTAGTTTGCAAATCCTTCTTTAAGGATTGAGTCTCTCTTATATCATTTGCAATATCATTTAGAAGTATTGAAAGATTTCCTCCCGTCTTAAAAGAAGATGCAAGAAGCTTTAATACCCTTTCAAGCATCACAGATTTAATCCGTTTTCTAATATCCATAAGAGCCTTAGTAAAAGATTTAATACCTGTACCTTCTTTCACAGCAATCTTAATCTCACTTGATAATGGCTCAAACTCTTCTCTTGCAGAGGCGCTTAAGGCTTGATGTGAGGTCATTCCAGATTTAACATTATTTGCCATAATCTGCATCATATCCGGAAGTATCTTTTCAACCTTTTCGCTCCTTTGTTCTACTTTAAGATAGGTTATAAGATAAAACACCAATTGAATCAAAATAACAAACATAATTGCTATCGGGATTGAATATATCCAATTTAAGCTAGTAAAAAACAAAATATACAATACAGGAATCACCGCAAATATAATAGATAATAGAACCGAGGATCCAAGCTTATAATATACATTCTCCTCATCTCCTGCAAGGGTCAACATTTTTTTATAAAACTTAATATAACCACTAGGTGCAAGTTTTGATAAACTAATGTATAACCTTTTTTTAAATTCCATCTTATTCACTTAATTCTTAGATCATATGCAAGTTTTGATACTCCTGATTATAATCTTTTTTTGATTGTGTTTTATTCACCTTGCTGTTGCACTAGGTGCCAGTTTTGATATTTCTGAGTATAATCTTTTTTAAATTGTGTTTTATCCACTTAACTCTTCAATATTAAAAAATAACCAATTTTTTATCTGATCAAATGTATTTTAAAATTCTATTCCTAGCATTTTAATTCTTTTCAAGCATTAATATACATCTAGCCTAATTCAAGTATTGATTATATCAACACTTTATCTATCAACTATTTAAAATATGGATTAAAATTCTACTGCCGGCCTTCTAGCCTTGATCATATTAATTATAATCACCTGAACAATTACAGTAATCCCAACAAAAGCAGTAATAGTAATCTCATTTACTCCCATATCAGCAAACGATGACAAAATAATCATCATAGTCATTCCAATAGTAGGAATAGCTACAGCAAAAAGCATATATATCAAAGACCAAAGATTAAGTTCATTAGCATAGCTTGAAATTCTTGCTCTTTGGTTTTGAGTTAATTCATTAATAATAGAATTAAGTGATTCCTTAAGATTTCCACCTGACCTTATAGTATTAACAATCTGCCATGAAACCTTATTAAAAAATTCCGAGTCTGTTTCTTTTGCAACCTCTTCCATTGCATTATCAATTGATTTACCTGCATTTATCCTTAGAATTGCTTCTTTAAAACAATCAGATATCTCGCCATAATCTGATTTAGAAACATTTACAATAGCATTGTAAAGTGGCGCTCCTGTGGCAGTATGTAGTAAAAGGTCTTTAACCGCAAAAATCAAATGTTTATCAATCTCGTCTGCTCTTTTTTGTGCCAAAATCTTAGGGTATTTAGTGAGTATTATGAAAAACAGGAGCGCCACGCCAAAAAAAACCTGTAGAAACAAAATTATGGTTTGGGTAATCTCTTTGGTTCTAAGAAAAACCAACTGGGAAGATATAACCGAGAACAAAACTCCATATAAAAGAGAACTAAAAAACACTGAAATCATATATGGAATGGCTTCGTATTTAAGCGATGCCTTCTTTAAATCACTTGGAATTGAGGGGAATGCTTTCAAAAGAAACGATCCAATATTTTTAAATCTTTTAAGTCTTTTTTTAGAAAAAGAAGGGTCTACTAAAATAAATATTATTCCATTATCTTTTCTGCTATCCATAGTGCCCCTCTAAATATAAACCTACATATACAAATAAAACCAACAAGCAAATTATTGTTTTACATATTCTTTTTAGGTATCTTCAAATCCAGTTTATATCGTTTGTATCATGTTTTTATATTACCAACATGCCGTGCCTTTTAGGGCGAGGTTGTTGATTTCATGAATCCGTTATTCGCATACTTTGGTCAATAGAAAAGCATACCTCGTGTTTCAACAAGAGGATTCGATAAGCTTTTCAGTTATCAACAACCTAGCTTTAATACAGCGCATGCTTTTATATTACTAACATACCTCGCCCTTTGGGGTGAGGTTGTTGATTTTTCAAGCCGAAATTTTGAATGGACGGATTCACATAACGTTTAACCTCAACTATTCGTGAGACCCCTACACATTTATGCTCGGATTTTTCACTTGCAAAAGCAAAACCTTGAAACTATCTAATTAAGATGCCTTCTAACATTTATCTTTGGGTTTTTCATTTTTTATGCTTTGCCCTATTTTTTTTTGATGTATTTTGTTCTAAATTGCTCTTTTTTTGGGCAGAAGCATTATTCTTATTTTCTTTACCTTGAAATAAATCAATTATTTCTTTAAAACTAAGTTTTTGAGATATCCCCTTTATTAAGAAATCCTTTTCCTTGTAATAGATCCTGAATATCTCTCCTACATCATTAATATCTTCAATCTTGTTTTTTGCCATCCATTCTAAAATATTTTCTTTTTCTTTTAGGTCATGTTCAATTTCCTTAGGAGTTGCTCCAGTATGAAGACTTAATTCCTCAAAAATTCTTCTGCTAGGATTTACTTTTTCAAAATTATCAGTTCTTGGAGTCCATCTAAATAGGTGGTTTAGTTCAATATCATCCTTACTTTCAATTATCTCTGCAACCTCGAGGGTTTTTCTTCTTCCAGACCTTCTATCTCTGAATTGAATAATCACAAGGTGTAGAGAACCAATCTCGGTTTTTGGAACACTTAAAGGAGGCTCTTCAAGCCTTTTTAATACTTGGCTTGCAGTATCTGCATGCATCGTAGCATAAACAGAATGTCCAGTATGCATTGCCTCAAAAAGTGCTTGAGCCTGTTCTTTTCTTCTAATCTCTCCTACTAAAATCCTATCAGGCCTCATCCTAAGAGCAGCAACTATTAAATCAAGCATTGAAATCTCTCCCTCTCCTTCAGGATTGGGATTTTTGCTAGTCATAGGGACCCAGTTCCATCGCAAAGATTTTGGCAAAGATATTTCCCTTGTATCTTCAACACTAATTATCCTATTAGTTGGCGGTATAAATGATGATAGAACATTTAGAACTGAGGTCTTTCCTGATGCGGTACCTCCTGCAACAATAATATTTAATTCGTATTGCATAGCAAGCCAAATAAATGCTGCAACCTCTTTTGAGAATAGATTAATCTCTTTTTCCACAAACTGAGTAATTGTCCATGGGTTTCTTGCAAATCTTCTTATTGTAATTGTATTCCCATTAGTACTAATAGGATAAAGTGTAGATGCAACCCTATCCCCACTTAAAAGATAAGCATCCATTATTGGGTGAAGGGAATTAATCTGCTGACCAGACCTTCTTCCAATATCTGAAGAAAGATTAAAAATGTTCTCTTCATTATCAATAAAAATATGGCTTTTAAGCCATCCTGCTCTTTTATGATAAATAGAAATAGGCTCAGTAGAACTATTTATTGCTATCTCTTCAATATTATTATCTGATAACAATACCTCAATATGTCCAAGACCATAAATCTTATGTATAATTATACTTGCAAGGCATAAAATAATATCTTCCTTTTCTTCAGGTATTCTTTTTCTAACCTCTAAAATAACAGTTTTAAGATATCTTTTTTTAATCTCTTCAACCTTTTTAGGGTCGGTTGCCTCTTCAATCTCAGTTGGAATGTTTTTAAGCAAAAGCTCAATCATTCCATTCACAAACGCTTCTGCTCCTATTGAAAGTTTAGGAACACTTAAATCATAAATTGACACATCTTCATTTGGCACTTTCCAAATTTTAACGTGTGCATCCATTCCATCTGAATTCAACTGATAATCGTATATTAATTCCTTTTTTTCAACGATAGGTATTGGCTTTTTATTATCTTTTATCTCTCTTTTTAATGGTTTAAGAATAGGAGAACCAAATGGGTTTAATGGGTAATTAATCTCTAAAATCCCTTGCTCCTCTAAAAATACTGCCCAAAACTCGACTTTCTTTGGCTCAATTAAAAGTGATTTAGAAACTTGTGAAATGCTAACTCCTAGCTTTTTCTTATCATATTCATCTATTACAAAATCAAATATCTTATCTGGGGCTATAATTATCCTTTCAATCATTTGCAGACCTTATTTTCTTATAGATAAACCATTATGGTTCAAATCTAATATATAAATCTTATTAGAATGATTTGTTCCTCTCATTTTAAAAACTTCAATGTACTTAATTCTTATGTTCCCCTCCAAAACACTATATAACAAAATATCACCATCTACTTCATACTCTTCAATTGTAGGCACGTGTTCATGGGTGTTTTGAGCAACCTCAGAAATTAAAAGGCCCGTACAACCCCATTTTCTAATAGTATTGAAAAGCGATAACAAAATTTTTCTTTGTTTAACTGAAGATTCATAAAGCGTTGTTACAGCAGTTATAGAATCAATAACAACCCTTTTTGTATTATTTGAAGTAATAATATCCGAAGCAATCCCTCCTCCCGTTTTAATCACAGCCTCAACTTGTTCAGGCGTATACTCTAAAAAAATAAACTTTCCATCATCTTCAAGTTTTTGAAGGTCCCAACCAAATAATTTCATTGCTCTATATACATTCTCTTTTTTTTCTTCAAAACTAATAAAGACTCCATTTTCATTGTATTTAGTTATCCCATTATAAAGAAATTGTATACCAAATATACTCTTATTTGTCCCTGCATCACCTGAAATCAGATTAATACTTCCCTTGACAAAACCACCTTGTATTAATTCATCAAAACCCGGTATGCCTGTTGGAGTTCTGATAATCCCTGATTTCTCTTGTTCTACTAACACTTTTTCTTTTGTTATTTTTAGATGATTAGTGTGATTATTTTTGTTTGCTCCCATGTTTTTTACATCCTTACCTTGTATTTATAAACACAAAATTCTTTAATCATTCTGATTAGGAGATACAATTCAAATACACATTGTTTTGTATTTATACATGCAATATTCTTTAAACATTGTGAGTGGGGGTTATAATTCAAACATATCCTTGTTTTGTATCTATTACTCCAATATTCTTTAAACGGGTTTTAACAAACACAATTTCAACCTATTTCTTTACAAGCTTAAATCCTTATATTGGTTTCATAAATATATTTGACTTTTTTAGTTGTTTATTGTATTTGTCATTTCTTTTAATTTAAAAACCTTGTGCTATTTAGACTCTCTAGCGAATATAACTTATATTCATGCTAAAAGACGCTATACCATGAAAACAGGGTAGTCTCTACTCTAGGGGATATAACTTATATGCAAGCTAAAAGACAAGATAGTTCATCACCCGAAAGGACAGGCAAGGACGACTATATGGAATATCCCGATATGGAATACTAATTCATATGTTAAAAGAGAGCATCATAAGAGCATCATAAATAATCTCACCTCATAAACCTACAAATCCTCTATATAATGATTATATGTTAGATTATCTTATTGAAAATCTCACAATGTGAGATTTGAAAGGATTTAATACCTCTCACATTAGTGTGAGATTTTCAATTTTAAGATTTATCCTTAATCAGTGAGTCCGTAAATACCCTTGCCTTTAGGTTTGGGACATGTTGAACAATCAAGAGGATAAATTTCAATTATTTTAGACAAATTAGTGATTTATCTATATAATCTATATACTTCATTGATAGAAAAGGATACATCGTGTTTCAACACAAGCACTCCGTACTCTTTTTTTTAATCAACAACCTCGCTGAATTTAGCGCATGCTTTTATATTACCAACATACCTCGCCATTTAGGGCGAGTTTGTTGATTAGAAGATATAACAAGCTCTACAAATTTAGTTTTTTAACCTTTAGCAAGTAAAATCCTTGAGTCCTTAACAAGTCCTAAGTACTCTTCAAAACTTATTTCTCCAACTTCCCCATAAGCGTAATCGTTGTTAAAATCAAAAGTGATACGTGTTATAGTCGTTGTTGCATTAGAGTTTAAAATTAATCTTGCGTTAGAAACATTTAAACTTACATTCTTCCCACCACTGCTGTACCCAAAAGCAGAATTATAAGAATTTAAGTCTAAATACCTTGTTTTGTTGTATAAAACTATCAACGCAGAATTTCTAATAACGCAATTAACAACCACTGCCCCAGAATCACTGGGAGTAAACTCTATCCCTCCACTAGATAATTCATCTGCTTTAATCTCAATAGTTAATCCTTTAAGATTTAGTGTATCATTATAAAAAATTGAAGTATTTGAAAAATTTAATAGATTTGAGTTGATAAATATCTCATTAGAAACATTAGCAACAAAACCAATATTTGTATGATTTGAATAGGATTTCAAAAAGTCATTATACAAAGAAAGATTTTTGGAGTAATCTTTTAAATATAAATTTGATATGGTAAAATTGGTTTTTGAAGCGTTCACAGAGATATTTAATATGTTTAAAAAATCAGTTGCAACATCTGATTCAATGTATCTAATTTTCTTGGCTAAGAGAAGAGATTCTAAAACCTCATAGTCTTGCCTAGATATCTCTTTTGATACTAAAGCCATGCTAAAGAGCATAATTAGCATAAACATTAAAAGCAGGCTAAAAAAGAACCCTTTTTTGTTCCACTTTTTATTCATTTGAATATGCCTCCAGTTTACAATAATATGGGGTATTATTAACTATAAAACTTCTGTGGACAACCATTAAGCTCTCAGCGCCCTCTTCAAAACAAGGGAGTGAAAGATTAAGCATCTCTGAATTATTGCTATAAAAGATATAGACCTTGGCACACATTGAATTTGGTAAGAAACCACCGAGTGTTGTTATAAATGTAGTTTGATCACCAGATCTCAGTAAATAATCAAACATTTCAGATGTTTCAAGCGTTGTTAAAGTGTCCATTAAAATATCATAAGAATGATGATGTTGTAGTATTTGTTTCTCATCAACAGTATTAGAAAGTGAAAATATTGCTATTATTACCAAGAAAGATAATGCTATAGAAACCAATATATCAAGGCTAAATATAATACCACTTTTGTTTTTATGCCTCATTTTCTTTTCCAAACCATTACTATCATATTTGCCGTTGTATTTGTATCAAGTGTGACAATTCTTTGCGTTCTTGATACAATATCGTAATCTATTGGCTTAATCCCGAACTTATATGATAATACTCCCCCTCCAAAGTTGATGATCTCTCTGACATTGTTATATTTTTCTATACGGCTTGTATTAAAAAAAACCTTTCCTTGGGTATCGCACAAATAAAAAAATGTTCCATTAGAAACATTTGCATACGCTATCATTGGATGGTTGCTATTATCTTCTATAAGACTCCCTACATTTCCTTTATTTTTATTAATTCTATAACCTTCTTCACAAAACACCTCATCTCCTATCCCTACATTATTAAGCATATTATCAGTTCTTTTAACAATTCCATACATGTTGTCTGCGTAACTATTATAATTCAAACCAAATACTTGACCAATTGTTCCCTTCTCCTTGTGTAAAAAAAAGTTTCCCCTTTCAAGCCAAGCTTTAAGTTTGTTTTGTTGGGCTTTTGTAAGGTCTTTATCATCAATATCAGGGTCTTCAAATATTGCTACATTATAATCATCTATATTTTCCAAAAGAGTTTGCCAATCCTCCATATAATTTGTGTATTCTATCTCATTAGAATCAAGATAATCCCTAATCCCGTAATACTCTGCATTTCCTTCTTCTGCATAGCTATCAGAATTTGCAAAGGTGTAAGCAATCACAGGGTTTAATCCAAAAAGCCCTCCCCCTCCAAGGTATCTAATCTCCACATAGAACTCATAGCCTGGTCCAGTTATCCCAAAAATCTCTTTTAACTCATCATAAATCTCATTATTTTGACTTTGAATAGTCATAATCTTATCAACACTTAAAAGATTTGGTGAGGTTGCAATACCAATTGCTTTAACCGAGCTAGAATTAATCTCAATATCTTCCCAGCCTTGAGGATTGCCTGATGAAGATAAAAGATTTTGTGCCAAAGAATCAGATAAAAGCTGAAGGTCATTAATATTATCTTGGTTCATAGATTTTTCTCTTATTGAAACCCAAGCTCCTTCAAGAATTAAAAATACAATAACAAACAAAATAAATCCAAATAGTAAATCAATCGTAAACATCTGTCCTTTTTTTTTAATTTGTTTCATCTAAATCAACTTTATATGCACTTTGGCTAGGTTAATTTTAAAAAATTCTTTTAAGAGCTGATAATAATCTCTCCAAAACTATTAGTTATCAAATTATAGCCCAATTCAAATTCTCCAGTAATCCTTGAGGTCATAATAGAACTTTGTACATGGCTCTTTTTATAATTAATATCTACAATCACACCTGATATTGTAATATTATAATCAGCAATACCATTCACTGTTTGAGGAATATATATGGTCTTTTGCGCGCCATTTCCAGAAATATAAACTTGATTTATACTTGAAGAGATGAGATTAGCAAGTTCAGTAGCCTTATTCTTAGTTCTTTTGGATTCAATCTCTTGCTCTTTTGGTAGTATAATCATAAGAAATATCAAGAATACAAAAAAAGCTATTGCTAAAACAATAATAACCTCAGTTGTTAGCTGAGCACTTTTATTTCTACATACTCTGCGATTAAACATGATTATAAATAAAGAGCCAAGTTGAATTTGAAAACAACCCTTTAATTAATTGCTTAAGGAATTGCATTCACAATAAAAGGGAGCGTTAAGTTCTTGGTTTCAAAAGAAACCTTATCAACTGCATTAATGTATATGTTTCCTTGGTATTCACCCACTGGAGTGCCACCAGCTACATACACCCTATAATTAGCATAAAGCCTTTGCCTTGAGGTGAAATTAAGGCAGGTTTTATTAAAAACAATTGAGAAGCCAGACCCATCATAGCTCAGATTAGCTTGCATAGAGTTATTCAAAAGATTATCAATATCAATAGATTGGTTTTCATATTTTCCAATAGATACATTTACATAATTACTCTCTAGATTTGCCTTGACAATTCCCTTGCCAATCAAAAGAAATCTCTTTCTTGCATCAATATTTATTGGCTGTAATCCTTTAAATTGGGTAATTTCTCCTATGGTTTCAAAAGGAAGCTGTTTTGTCAAGTACTCAATATCTTTACCAAATCTTAAGGCCATGATTATTGAGTTGTTCTCAATTGTGATGTTTTGAATGTTATCAGGGAAATCCACAAATATCTTAGCAAATGCCCCATCACCTTGAAGATACAAAAGCCTTGATGAATGTATAATCTCATCAAGTGCATTTTGAGCTTTTGTTCTGCTTACCCTATTAGTAAGCCCAAAGAATACATTTTGGTTTAGAAGAAATATTACTAGAAAGATTATTAAGAATACCGAAAGCATGATTATAGTTTCCGTTGAAGATTGAGATTTAGCTGACAAATTAGCATACCCCTTTAAATGACTTTTAAAAATAAAAACACATTATTTAAAAATATAAAAAAACAAAAAAAACCATACCATTTAATTAGCACAGGCACCTTCTAGCTTATGGCCATCTCCAGTAAAGGTGTATGCTGCTCCTGTTGCAAGGTCTGTATAAGTTACACTCACCGCATGGGAAAAAGACCCAGAACATGGAAGTGCAGTTGCAGCTGAGGTTAAGGTAGTTGTTTCACCCGGACTTAATGTGCCTAATGTAGCCATGTTAGTTCCACCAATAGTAAATGCTGTTAGAGTTACACTTTTTTGTAGATTGTTTCTTACAACTGCTGTTACCTGTCCTGCAGCTGTAATTGAATATGCATCAATTGCAATATCTGCAGAACTCCAATAGGATGAAGACGTCTTTGTGCCTACCCCTCTGCCAATTCCTGGGATTCCTCCCATTACTCCTACTACTATCAACGCGATGACAATAACAACAGCTAAAATAATCAAATACTCTGTTGCCGTCTGCGCTTTTCTTTTTACCATCATTTTCACCTCTCATTTAGATTTGTTAACAAACTATTTTGTAAACAAATATACCTTTTTGGGCATTAATACTATTTAAATCTTTCCCTTTTCTCAAGCGATTTTGCTTAGAAACAAACATTTTTAGAAAAAATAATTAATCTAACATCTTTTTTATAGTAAGTTTACCCCTTTCACACTCAACATAATACTCTTCAAAATCTGCAAAGTCGCATTTAGAGTAAATCTCTTTTGGAATAATTAGCTTCCCATTTTTAATCTCAAGATTAGTAATTAAAGAAGGCTTATCTCCCTCTTGAGCTGAGCATGCAATTCCAAGATCTTGAAAAATCTTTTCTTGTTCCTTGCCGTTTTTTTTCATCTTAAATTTTTTGGTTTGCTCAAATAGGAATTTAGCAATCTCTCCAGCAACATCAATCTTTGTTGCTCTTGTAATGCCTTGAAGACCTGGACTTAGGTTTGCCTCTATCACAACTGGTCCCTTAGAACTTAATAAAATATCTATTGCACATATCTCTGCGCCAGTAGCTTTTGCAGCAGCAATTGCAATCTTTTTAGTTTTTTCATCAGCGACAAATGGAACACCTTCTCCACCAGCATGAATATTTGCCCTTTTCTCTCCAACCTGTGCTTTTCTAACCATTGCTGCGCAAAGTTTATTTCCTACAACAATTGCTCTTATGTCTGAGCCCCCAGTTTCAACATACTCTTGGACTAAAAACGCTTGCCTCAAAGCAGAGAGCGTATCAAGTATAGATGATGCTGAAGCATAAGAATCTACAAAGAGAACACCTTTTCCTTGGGTGCCATTTGGAATCTTGATAATTAAAGGATAGGTAGCTCCTTCCTTTAGGAATTTTTTGGCAGAAGAAAGAGATGGAAAAAGATAGGTTTTAGGTGTTGGAATATTTTGTTTTTGAAATGCAATGTGGTTAATAATCTTATCATGGCCAACAGTGAAAGCCTCTGCACAAATTGGCGTATATGATTTGCCTTCAAGGGCAGTTGCAATTGTTCTTAAAAGATTTGAATACCTAAATGACCCTTTAAGATATACACAATCATAACTCTCCATTTTTTTTCCATGGTATAACAAGTTCCAGCCTTTATCAGTAATTGACACCTCGATTTTTTGCAAATCAATATCATCAACTACTTCAAAATATTTCTTTAATGATTCAACAACCCACTTAGAACTTATACTTCCAAGACTTATTACACATGCTTTCATAGGTATCATTCCTTTAAAAAATATAATAATCTACTCTACTGGGTCAATTAAAAACCCAAATTTCTTTAACGCATTTCTTCCAATAAGAACAGGATAACTCATATGTGACCTATCTGAGATACTAAAGCTTACAACAATTTTTTTTCCTTCAACCTCTAATTGTGCTTTAACAATAGGCCTTTTCATAGATGCATTTGAAGACCTTACCTTTTTTGCCTTTACAATAGGTCCTAACCTAAGCTCTGCGGCAATATCTAAATCCACTGAACATAACGCTGCACCAGTATCAACCCTTGCCAGAAGTTCTCTATGACCGGTTTTTTTCCCAAAGAGTTTTGCTTTGCAAGTTAGTCCAATAGTTTTTCTTTTTGTTTCTTTATCTTCCATTGAAAAATCATCCGTTAGTATTTTTTTCTCAAAAGTTCTTGTGCCATTTTTATATCTGTATCCATTAATGTTTTTTTGTTAGAGTTAATACAAAGCTCCCAAGCCTTTGAAGAGAGTTTTAATCCATACTCTTCAAGCCATTCTGAAAGTTCAATTAGCGCCTTGGTTGAAACCCTTGTGGTATTCTCATCATAAAATTCCCTTGCTAATGATGCTAAGGGAATAATCCTTTTATTTCTTGGCATGATTTAAGAAACTATTCTTACATTGTTTATAAAATTTTTGCTGAATCTGCCGTTTCTAATCAAAAACACCGCAAAATTAAAAAACACCTTGTAATAATAATTAGAGAAATGATCTCAAATAAAAATATTTCAGAGGTGTTAGATAGGATTGAACGCTCAATAAAAGAATTTAGCATTCCAGTTGTAACATATTTTAAGAACGTTTCAGCAAGCCCTTTTCAGATACTTATCTCTACAATCCTTAGTTTGAGGACTAAGGATGATGTTACAAAAGATGCGTCATTAAGGCTTTTTACCCTTGCAAAGACTCCAAATGAGATATTAAGGTTAAGCCCTGAAGTTATACAAAAAGCAATTTATCCGGTAGGATTTTACAAAAACAAAACAAAAAGCATAATTGAGATATCAAGGATTCTCTTAGAAAAATATAAAGGCAAGGTTCCAAATGATCTTGATGAGTTGTTGTTACTTCCAGGAGTTGGTAGAAAAACAGCAAATCTTGTATTAACTGAAGCATTTGATATCCCTGCAATGTGTGTAGATGTACATGTTCATAGAATAAGCAACAGATTTGGCTACATCAAAACAAAGGATCCGTTAGAATCAGAATTTGCCTTAAGAAAAAAGCTTCCAATAAAGCATTGGAATAAGTATAATCTATTGCTTGTTACATTTGGTCAAAACATCTGTAAACCCATAAGCCCTTATTGCTCAAGGTGCCCCATTAATCAAGAGTGTAGTAGGGTAGGTGTTCAAAAATCAAGGTAAAAACCAATAAAATTAAAAAGTGTAAAGTAAAAAAGAGTGAAATATGGGGATAAGACCTGGATCTGGAACAGTGATTGGTGAAATAAGACTAGATTTAAGACACAAGAAATCAGCTTTTAAGATGACGCCTATTTATGAGATGATGCATGAATGGCTGATGGATGAGGGGTATAAGCCTGAAGGACCATCTGATACCTTTTATGAAAAGTATTATTGGCAATCAACAAATCAAAGAGGCAAAGATATCTGGTATTGGTGGAGGTCTTTTGCTGGTGAAGAAAAGACAATGTCAAAATATTTTGAATACCACATTGATATGGAGATCCAGATTTTAGGGCTTAGTGATACTGAGGTTGTGATCGGTGATAAAAAGGAGAAGATGAATCTTGGAGAGGTTAATTTTAATCTGAAAGGTTATCTGCTTTTTGATCCAAAAGGGGAACTAAAAAAACATCCTTTTGTTGCATTTTTTTATGAGACGTTTGCAAAACGATGGCTTAGGGATCAAATCATTATGCATCGTGATAAAGTTAGAGAAGATTTATACAAATTATATGGAATGATAAAGAAGTATTTGGAACATACTACAAGTGAAGAGGAGTTTCCAAATTATCATCCTGAGAAGGGAATAGGGTATTAATATTTTGGATGATTTAATTTTAAGATTGCAATTAAAAACACCTTAAAATCTTCGCATTTTTAAAAAGGGGATAGGTATTTGTTTTGTTAGGAAATATTTTCAAAAGATTTGTAAGGAATTTAAAAATGAAAAACTTTAGATTTTTTGTTATTTATTTGGTGGTTTTTGGTTTTTGATTTCATGAATCCGTCATTCGCATACTTTGGCATTTCAAGCCCAAGTAAGAATAGACGGATTCATGGACGAAAAACCTCGACTATCCAAGAGATACCTCGGCATTTATGCCGAGGTTTTTCATTTAGTTAGGGGTAGTATGTACGTGAATATTAATCAGAGGTCGGATGAAAGTAGATATCTCTTTATGAGAGTGGATAGTTCTAAAATAGATTTAATGGGAATTAAAACCACTTTTAGATTCTATTTATTTTTAGTTTTTCTTGTTTTATTCTTTGTTTTGAATATGTCTTTGGTAGAATCAATTTCTTCTGGTGATTTAGTAGTCTTTATATCAAACACAAATCATAATGGAAATTTTTCAAATGATGTTTCGATTAGTGAAATAGCTTATAGTTGCACTGGGAAAACTGAGCTTGCTCTTGCAAGGTGCAAAGTGGACAATTTTTGTTATAACCAAAGAAACTCAAATCTGTCGCTAATAAACATTAGGGCGCTTGTTTCAGTAAGTTACACAAATTCGAGTGATCAACTTCTGAATATACCTGCAAATTTTTCTTTGCCTTCAAATAAAGAATTGTATTGGTATCATCCTGTAAATCAAAATTATACAAAATTTGCCAATAATTGGAGTGATATGCTTGATGGTTCAATTATGGTTTCAGGTGAGGATGGAACAGGATACTCACAACTAGTTTGGAGCGGTACTAAAAGCGATGGAACATACAAGGGATATGATGACTGTGATTATGGAAATTGTGGTGGCTGGACCGCAAATAGTGGTGGTGCTGCTGAAGGACATTGGGGTTATCAAAATCTAACAAATGGATCTTGGTTAGATTGGAATGGTCGTTCAGGTTGTGATAGTAGTGGGGGATGTGGAAGCGCATATGCAATGAGATGTGTTGGAATTTATTCAGATGCGTCTGATCCTCCTTATTTTGATGGGTTTGATGATGGTGTAAAGGGGGACCAATGGACCCAAACCAGCACAAGAGAAGGAGACAGTATTCTTGAGAACGCTTCAGCTGGTGGATATATTTATCCTAACATAGCATCTTATGCCGATAGTCAAGTCCATTGGGCAAAGTGGATATGGGATATTAGAAACTTCAATATACTAGGGACTGATTTTAATATTTCATTCAATGGATCTATGAATTCTCAAGTGACAAACACTTTGGGAATGTTACACGTTGAATTATTAGATTCTTCAGGTAACACTGTGTGCAGAATCAATTGGGACGATTCGTGGGCTAGTGCGGCTTCTTATGCAGTTCTTTTAGCAGACTGCTACAATGAAAGTGGTGTTAATACTAGCGCTTTTCACCAAAGAACTTCTGATGAAAAAACATTTGTAACAACAAGATTTGACCTCGTTATGAGCAATGGTTCAATTTCATTCTATAAAAATGGTACTCAGTTTGGGAGTACAGCAAATCTCTCTTCCCAAACTTTTTCAGATGTTGATATGTTGATGGTTGGTTTTGGCAGATATTCCAATTATGCACAATCTGCGATTTCTGTGTATGATGTGAACCTTACTATCACAAATATTTCCTCCCAAGGATCTAACTTCAATCCCAATTATTCTACCTTTGATGGTTCAACAACTGATTTTAATTCTTCTTATAATGAAACGACAATTCAAAGCGTATCAAAGCCCGTTTTGGAGAAATCCTCTTATGGAAAGATTGAATGGGCTGGGGAAGTTAATGCCTCGGGAACTGATTTTGATTCTTACGTAAATATAAGCTTCAATAATGTAAGTGTTGATACTTCAAATCTAGACTCTTCTTTTAATTCATCTGCAAACATTACAATTTACTTTGTAAATATGTCTAATGTGATTGTTCTTGAAAATGAGGATGTATGCACTGATTGTGTTATTATTGAAAACGATGGGCAAAATGTTACATTTAACGTATCTCATTTTTCCGATTATTCGTTACAAAACTATGACTACGCCAAAACCATCACTATAGATAATACAGGAAATGCAAACACTCTAACAGACTATCAAATCTTTGTTGAGCCAGAGATATTTAACGAAACAGGCCTTGTTGGTTCATGGCACTTTGATGAGGGAACAGGGAACTACACAGTAGATTCAAGTGGGAATCATAATACTGGAACCCTTTATAATTCTCCAACATGGACTTCCTCAGGAAGGTATGGAAATGCAATCAATTTTGATGGAGTTAATGACTATGTTTCTCTTTCTAATCTTTCTTCTACTACAAGTATAACTATAACAGGTTGGTTTAAAGCCGATAGTTTACCAACTAGTGGTAATTTTGGGGGTATCTTTGGAACTCAAGGTTGGGCAACTGGAAACATACATTTTCAAATTTACACAAATGCAACTGGCACATTCTTAGGTGGAGGAATTAATGGTGATGACACCATGAATCTTTATTCTATACAACAAATAACCGCTGGAAAATGGTACCAATTTGCTTTGACAAAAGACGCAGGTCAGTATAGAACTCTTTACATCAATGGAACACATGATTCAAATATTTCAACAAATTCAAATAGTCTAAATCTTACTAATTTAAGAATAGGAAACACATATAATGCTAGTAGGTTTTTTAATGGTACAATAGATGAAGTTAGGATATACAATCGCTCTTTAAATGCAACGGAAATAGAAGCACTCTACAACCAATCAAAATCCAACTATGATGATGTTAGATTTGTTGATTTGGATGGGAGTAGCGTTCTTAATTATTGGATAGAAAACGATGGCAAGTTCTGGGTTAAAGTGCCTAGTATCCCCGCAAGTTCTTCCAAAAATATCACAGTTTATTATGGAAATCAAACAGCAACAAAATATTCAAGTGGGGATGACACATTTATAATCTTTGATGATTTTGACGGTACATTAGGTTCGACACCCAATTCCTCCAAATGGGATGTTCATAAAAAAGGCTCAGCATCTGCAACAGTGCAACTTGATGGTACAGGCCATGTTCAATTAGCAGGCCAATCTGCGACAATTTCATCAGGTAACATTTTATCAAAGACTAACTTCACAAAGCCTTTCCTAATAAGGGTTTTAAGAAAGTATGATAACGATTACTACATCGATGTTTCAGTAGGTGATGGAGTGCTTCAGGATCAGGATGATGGGGGTCAAACTAAATGGTGGCATACTGTTCAAGGCAATGGTTATGCTTGGATACAACAAGATAATGACCAACACTATGTTAGAAGAACTCCTTCTGGTGCAAGTCAGGTAACTTTAACATCAGATGCTTCAACAGTCCTTGGTTTCATAAATGTATATGAGGATGTTGAATATGTATATGACCAAAATGCAAATGTGGAGTGGTATTTTAATGGGTCTAAAAAACTAAATGCAACAAATGATACATACCAATCTGGAGCAAAATATCTTTTACTGACACAAGGAGAATATACAACTGGCAATGGAGGTAATCAGTATATTGATTATGTTTTTGTTAGAAATTATTCTAATCCAGAACCAAGTATAACAGTAACAGAGTTTACTGAAATTTCTGGTGATATAGAAATTTCAAACTGTACAAATCTAAACCAAGCTGGAAAAACCTACAAATTAACAGGCAATATTACTAATTCTGCTAATGTAACATGTATGAATATTTCTGCAAATAACATTACTTTAGATTGTCAAGGATATACAATAGATGGAATAGATTCAAATCCATCAAATGGAATACTTATAAACCGAAGTTCTTCACAAAACACAAGTATAACTATTACAAATTGCATTGTCAAAGATTGGAATAACGGATTTCTTTTCATCAATTCTTCAAACAACACAATAGTAAATAATCATGCTGAAAGTTGTCCTTTTTATGGGTTTGGCACTCAATATTCAAACGACAATAACTTTACAAATAATACTGCTTATTTAAACCAATTTGGTTTTTATCTTAGTTTGACATCAAAAAATAATTTTTTTAAAGGTAATAACGCAAGTAATAGTAGCGAGTATGGATTTATGGCTATGCAATCTGGTTCAAATACTTATGAAGATAATTTTGCATATGGAAATGCTTATGCTTTTTATAACAGTTTAAGTACTTATACAATTTATAAAAATAACAACATCACCGAAAATACATATGGTTTTTATATTACTGAGAATAACAACAATCTAACTAATAATACCATAGAGTCTAATGAGTACGGAATATACATTAGCACTTCTGGAAATAATTTGACTCAAAATAAGATTTTAAATTCGAATGTTGTTGGTCTCTTCTCAAATGCAATGGGTGGTTCAAGCGTAAATCGTATCTTTAACAACTTTTTTAATAATACTATAAATGTAAATCTAACTTCAACAATCAGAGAAAATCAGTGGAATACTACAAATCAGTCAGGGGAGAGAGTCGATGGCGAATCCGGAAATATTGGTGGGAACCTTTGGCTTAACCCTTCTGGAACGGGTCATTCTCAAACTTGTTCAGATTCCAACAGTGATGGTTTTTGTGATGTAAATTACACGATTAATTCTACGGGGCCAAATATAGATTATTTGCCACTTTCTTTTAAAACTAAGTCTTGGACATTTCAGATTCAAACTAATCAAAGTTCTCAGAACTTCACATTTGAAACCACTAATGCAAACTTCACAGTTGATTGGGGAGATGGTAATGAAAGTAACATAACAGGTACTCAGATTCCATCTCATATGTATGATACTGCCGGGGTTTATAATATTACGTTAACAGGCACTGCTAGCAAAGTAGGCTTTTGCGCAGGTATAGGACATACTACATGTCAAAGTGGAACTACTCCCAAATTCTTAAAAGATATTTTAACTGTAATTCCTAGTGATTTTGGGTTAACAAGCGCTTCAAGGATGTTTATGCGAACTAATGTATCTAATTTTAGTACAATCAATTTCTTTGATGAAGCCTCAGAGAATATTACAAGTATGTATATGACGTTTTATGGTGCTTCGGCTTTTAATCATGATATTAGTGGCTGGAACACAAGTAAAGTTACTGATATGAAGAATATGTTTTATTCTGCATCTACTTTCAATCAGAGTATAGGAAGTTGGGATACAAATAGAGTTACAACTATGGAAACTATGTTTTGCTATGCATCAGCATTCAATCAAGATCTCAATGGATGGGACGTAAGCAATGTTACAACTATGTATAGTATGTTTGATCATGCCTATGCGTTCAATGGAAATATAAGTACTTGGAATACGACTAAAGTTAAAACTATGGAGAAGATGTTTTATTATGCGTCTGATTTTAACCAAAATATTGGATTTTGGGATACAAGTAATGTTACAAACATGAGAAGGATGTTTTGGTACGCTTCTGCTTTTAATAAAGATATTGGTGAATGGAATACAAGCAAAGTATCAAACATGAATGAAATGTTTAGGGATGCTTTAGCATTTGATCAAGATATTGGTTCTTGGAATATAAGTCAAGTTACTACAATGTCAAGTATGTTCCTTAGTGCAAATTTGTCAACTCCTAACTATAATTCTCTTCTTATAGGTTGGGCAAATCAATCTCCTAATCTCCAATCTTCCGTTATCTTTCATGGTGGAAACAGCAAATACACATCCGCTGCATTAAGTGCAAGAAACACTACTTTGATAGGTACTCATAGTTGGACAATAACCGATGGCGGTAAATGGAGTTGCACAAAAAATAGTGATTGTGAAGCTGGTTATTTTTGCAATAGTTCTGAAGATTGTCAAGCTAAAAAATCAGCAGGTCAGACATGTAATCACACTTTACTGAAAGTAGGCAACTATACCGAAGCTAATGGGGTTTGTCAATCCGGATATTGCAGAGATGGGTACGCTTCTTATGGGGATGGCGATGGACTTTGTGAAGATAGCGAGTCCTGTTGGTGTGTAGAAACCTCAACCCAATGTGCAATAAGTGGCACAAACATTTCTAATAACACCTACTCATCTAGTACTTGCTACTCTGAAGGCTCAGATACTAACCCTGGGGAAAGAGCGTTATGCCTTGAAGGTGCTTGGACTAATTCATCTTGTGGATACTCGGCGTACAATTCCTGTTCAGGCGCATGCCAAAAGGGAAGAGATGTATATTATTGCAATAACACAATCAATGAATGTTATGATGGTGGAACAAATCAATATACCTTCTTAACAACAGCAGGCAAGGTTTGTTCTGCAGGTGAAGAGGTAGCGCCATCAAGTGGCATTAACTGTGATACCGTAATCAATTGCACTACCGGAAGTTGTTCTGCCAATAGATATTATTTAGGGTGCGCAGCGGGTTCTACTTCATGTACCAACACCAGTCGAGTGGCTTATTCTACTTGGAACGCTACATCAAATAATGTAATCTCTGAAACAACCTATAAATCTGGAACAACATGTAGCATGGATTCTAATTATTGTGGTCTTTCTAGTGCCTCTTGTACTGGGTCAGGAACACCTTACAGTTGCCAAATAACAGCAGATAGGTTGAGGTGTGATGGGTCAGGTTCTTGCACCCATGATTTAGGCAATAATTTAGTAACAAATGTAACAAGTGGCTATGTGTGCAGTGGTGGTGTTGAAATCGCTGGTAATACCACCCATTATGCATTTAATGCGACAAGTGATAGGTGTTCAAGTGGCGACCCTGCAGTTGGTTTTGGCGATAGGGTTTATGATGTATATGCTTGCGATGGAGGAAATGCACAAGGACCAGATGTTGGGGACAAAACCATAGATTGTGATACTGGATGCTGTTTTGATGCAGGCGCAACAACAGCTTGCATCGCTTCAGGGAATCATAGCACATATAATTGGTATGATTTTGGGATTGGTGATGGTGTTGCAACCGATTATTGCATCTCTTCACAGGTTTTGGATTGCTATGGAGATAGTGATTGTGCAGAAGGGTATGAATGTTTAGGTAATTCTTGTGAAGAAATTAGGCCGTATTGGACATTTCAGATTCAAACTAATCAAAGTTCTCAGAACTTCACATTTGAAACCACTAATGCAAACTTCACAGTTGATTGGGGAGATGGTAATGAAAGTAACATAACAGGTACTCAGATTCCATCTCATATGTATGATACTGCCGGGGTTTATAATATTACGTTAACAGGCACTGCTAGCAAAGTAGGCTTTTGCGCAGGTATAGGACATACTACATGTCAAAGTGGAACTACTCCCAAATTCTTAAAAGATATTTTAACTGTAATTCCTAGTGATTTTGGGTTAACAAGCGCTTCAAGGATGTTTATGCGAACTAATGTATCTAATTTTAGTACAATCAATTTCTTTGATGAAGCCTCAGAGAATATTACAAGTATGTATATGACGTTTTATGGTGCTTCGGCTTTTAATCATGATATTAGTGGCTGGAACACAAGTAAAGTTACTGATATGAAGAATATGTTTTATTCTGCATCTACTTTCAATCAGAGTATAGGAAGTTGGGATACAAATAGAGTTACAACTATGGAAACTATGTTTTGCTATGCATCAGCATTCAATCAAGATCTCAATGGATGGGACGTAAGCAATGTTACAACTATGTATAGTATGTTTGATCATGCCTATGCGTTCAATGGAAATATAAGTACTTGGAATACGACTAAAGTTAAAACTATGGAGAAGATGTTTTATTATGCGTCTGATTTTAACCAAAATATTGGATTTTGGGATACAAGTAATGTTACAAACATGAGAAGGATGTTTTGGTACGCTTCTGCTTTTAATAAAGATATTGGTGAATGGAATACAAGCAAAGTATCAAACATGAATGAAATGTTTAGGGATGCTTTAGCATTTGATCAAGATATTGGTTCTTGGAATATAAGTCAAGTTACTACAATGTCAAGTATGTTCCTTAGTGCAAATTTGTCAACTCCTAACTATAATTCTCTTCTTATAGGTTGGGCAAATCAATCTCCTAATCTCCAATCTTCCGTTATCTTTCATGGTGGAAACAGCAAATACACATCCGCTGCATTAAGTGCAAGAAACACTACTTTGATAGGTACTCATAGTTGGACAATAACCGATGGCGGTAAATGGGGATGCACAAAAAATTCAGATTGCAGTGCAGGTTTGTTTTGTAATAGTAGTAGTGATTGTCAAGCAAAACTTGCCGATGGCGTAACCTGTGTTGGTGCAACAGCAGTATCAAACATTACAGAACAAGATGGTGCTTGCACTTCAGGCTATTGCGATAACGATGGTGTTGGTTCAGCCGATGACAATTGGTGCTTTACTCCTCATAGCACATATTACGATGGCCAAGAAACCACAAAATGC
>ERZ795032.405-NODE-405-length-49723-cov-218.821334_pt1 | contig 49723 bp, 40 predicted proteins | sample MGYA00375124_ERZ795032 | MGnify/ENA primary metagenome ERZ795032 (study PRJEB30167, sample SAMN05720154) | activated sludge metagenome | isolation source: Anaerobic digester | place: China | collected 2015-12-16 ...
GATGTAACTCATTAAAATTACTAAAATATTTTTTTGATACTGTTAAACTTCAGTCAAACGGAGTTCGCTGCATCGAAACGCACCGCCTCCAGGGATCTGGACGAAATGGCGGCGAAGGGAATCGTGGAGAAAGTCGGGACGACAGGAAGAGGCGTCCGTTACCGGATCGGTAAAGGGGCCATAAAGGGGCCAAAGGGGCCATGACAATGCGTTCGGGCGCCCTGCGGGCCAAGGGGCCGTAAAGGGGCCAAACGCGCCATCGGTTGATCAGGAGCGGCGCAAGCAGGAAACACACCCGATGACCGGCGCCGCGCAACTGGTCGAAGTTCGAAAGACGCTCAGGGTACTGGACGATAGCGTGGACTCGAGCAGTGGTTACGTCTCCATCAGCACCATGCATCTTGCCAAAGGCCTGGAGTTTCGGGCAGTCGCCGTGATGGCCTGTGACGACGAGGTCATTCCTCTGCAGGAACGGATCGAAGCGGTTTCGGACGACTCCGACCTGGACGAGGCATACAACACCGAACGCCACCTGCTCTACGTCGCCTGTACCCGTGCAAGGGACCATCTGCTTGTAACCGGTGTCGACCCTGCTTCGGAGTTCCTCGATGATCTGCGGATGTGATGTGGGCAAAATGCGATCTCCGAAGCGTGGACAAGCTTATAGCAATAATGGTGACCCTATCCGGGACGGTCCCTGAGGAAGGAAGCCTGCCCCCCTCGGGCGGGCGGAGAGGGGACGCCTCTCCGCCGGGGCGAACGTCGGGGGATCGTGCGGGAGAGCTTGTGGGGCAGGGGCCTTGTTCTCCGCGGCCCCTCCCCGTCGAAGTGAATTTCACGTCATCATGCGGCCTTGTCCGTCCGCACGCCCTTGCCCGCTTCAAAAAGCCTTGCGTATTCCTCGATCAGGTTCTTCAATTCCAGGATCGCCTGCTTTTCCTCGCCGGTCAGAAGCAGCGTCTCGGCCTGTTTGGGATCCTGCTCATAATGCATGCAATACAGCCTGAAAACCCTCAATACGCGATCGATATCCATGGTCCCATCCTCCTTTCCCGATGAGTGATCCCTGCAACCCACGGATTCTCATTGCCTGTTGATCACGACCTGCTTCGGCTTCGCGACCGCCCGGGCCTTCCTGGGAATGGTGATCGTCAGGATACCGTGTTTGTAGGCGGCGTTGATGCCCTCCTGCTCCGCATCTTCGGGCAGGGACAGTACCCTCTGGAAGGAGCCGTAGGAGCGCTCCATCCGGTAGTAATTCTAATCCTTTTCTTCCTTCTCCTGCCTTTTCTCACCCTTGATGATCAGGGTATCCTCCTGCAGCTCCAGCTGAACGTCCTTTTCGTCCACCCCCGGCAGCTCGACGGTGATCGTGTACTCCTTGTCGCCGGCGGCAATATCCAGCATGGGCTTCAGCCACTCGGTGCCCGACATCGGAGCGATTTCCCTGCCCACCCCCATCGACGGAAAACCGAACCCTCGGAAGAAATGGTCGAACATCCGGTCGATTTCCTGGTGAAACCGCGCGACGGGGTTGTCGTGGCGCGGCTGGTCGTAGCGCTGCACGGGAAGGTTTGCGGACTGCTGCTCCTCTTCCTTTTTGAACCAGTTCCAGGGTGCCAGCTTTTTGAAATCCATGGCATATTCCTCCTTTCCAAGACCGGCATCGGGCGGTTTGAGCACCCGCGCGGCACGCTCGACGCATTCTGCAGGGCAAGGCGCACCGCTCTGGTCGGGTCGATGACTCCCTCACCCACGAGATCCCCGCAGGAATCGGTCCAGGCGTTGAAACCGAAAATGCGATTGTCCCTGAAAGCGCCTTCCCCGACCGCGACCATTCTGCCCTGCTGGGGTTTCTCCTTGGCCATGTCCGGGATGATGATCCCTCCGGCGGTTTTCTCCTCTTCCCCCATGCGCCTGAAAACAATCCGATCATGCAGGGGCTTGAGCTTCATAGCATCACTCCTTGGAATCCTGATTCTTTGATTCATACCGCGATGCATGAACACAGCACGGGTAATGAAATCTTTCAACGAGAACTTTAGCACTCGACAATAGTGAGTGCTGACAAAATATTTGTTAATCCGGTCTTCCCGATTGTCAATGGGCGTTCAAAAAATTTTACGGTATGTCGCACAGAGTCAATTTGCAGAGTGATTTCCAATAGAAGGGTCCTCCGGAGCGATTTGTGCGCGCAAAACCGATCCGCATGTTAAACTGGAATTAAAGAAGACGACTTACGAAGAAGTGGTGCAGAGACGAAGACGCACAATCCCGGGCCACGCACCGAAAAATCTAAAAAAAACCGGGTCTTGCCGGCTCGGAAGCAATGTACCGACCGTTGAGGCCGTTGCGGCCGTTCTTGCCTCGTCCTCGGTGAAGCCGATCCTGCGGGGGATCGTTCCCGCCCGCATCCGGGAAACACGCCCGAAAGGGGAAAACAACAGGACGCCGGAGTGTGCGCCATGAAGCATTGTTACCCGAAAGACCTGGCGTCGATCGTCAGCCGGCAGTGGAATGCGCATCCTGCCGCCATGGACGGTGAACGGCCGCCGAGCGGCACGGTCTGCGATCCTTTGCCCGAACCGTCCGTGCTCGAGGTGCTCCTGTCCACCTGCTACCAGGCGAGCTTGATGGTGGAGGAAGGAAGGCCCGTCACATTTCGTCTTCTCTTCAAAGACCCGGATCGTCTCGATCCGCGTCAGGGTCCTCCCGAAGGGCTACACCGCGTTGCTTTCGGCGAGCCGCGCCCCTTCAGTGAAGATGAATTGAGGCGTCTTTCACCCGCCGCCGATTTCCATCGCTCGCTGATCGCAGTGAACCTGCATCCCACGGAGGGGCTTCGGATTTGGGGGATCGTCAATTCGGGGCCGCGGTGGATGCAGGCGGTCTATGGAGGAAGGAAGACCACCGGGTTTCTGCCGCCCGCGCCGGTCATTCGGGTAACGGGGCCGGGCCGCCTCGCCGTCTGTAGAGGAGCGGAGATGGTCGCCGCCCTGAATTCAGGGCTGATCTCCCTGCCCAAGGGAGACATCCTGGGCTCACACTGGCTGCCGGCAAGCTTCACGCCTTCGGGCAACACATTGATCAGGCTGCACCGGGAGGCCCGCGAGCGCGCTGCAAACTCCTGGGCGGCCCTGGATGAATCTTTCATCAGGATCCTCACCCAGCAGGTCTACAGGCGCATCGTGAGCATAGTGCGCAGCTTTCGCCATGGCGGAACGATCATCCTCGTCCCGCCGGAGCGGGCGGCGGAGCTCACTTCGGAAAACCGCTGCATCGACATCAAGTACAAATTTGCCGGGGAGGAACCGCGTTACCGCATCGGAACGCTTTATCTGCAGATCATGAACACCCTGGCGGAGGAATGCGGAAAACAGGGGTTCATGCATCGCCCGGTGGGATGGAACGAATACGTGGCGAGCACCAGTGTTGCCATCGAACGACTGGATGAGGCGATTTTCGAGGCGGCTCACTTCGTCGCCGATCTCACGAGAACAGACGGCGCGGTGGTCATGACCAAGAGCCTCGAATTGCTGGGTTTCGGCGGGGAAATCCTCAGCAGGTCGAGCAGGGTGGAAACCGTTGCAAAGGCCCTGGATGCAGAGGGAGAACAAAGGCGGATGGAATCGACCCGGGGAGTGGGCACCCGGCACCGCTCCGCCTACCGCCTCTGCCACGAGCTCCGCGATGCGGTTGCCGTCGTGGTTTCTCAGGATGGGATTGTGCGCGTCATCGTGTGGAAGGACGATATGGTGGTCTACTGGGACCAGGCGACTCTGAGCACGTTCGATTTCTGAAAGAAAGCAAGCCCGGGGGATATCGGTGAACGCCGGGAACGAGCCCGCCCCCCTGCCGTCCCGACGCCGCCCCGGACAGCCCCGGACATCGGGCGCGCAGGCCTTCCCCCCGGTTCGATCCAATCCCCATCCAATCCCGATTCAATCCCGCAGAAGGATGTCCCTTACGGTGTCGGGGACTTGCGGGTCATGCCGGGTGGTGTTGAACGCGACCAGCAGGTTAGGCCGAACACCCGTATTCTTGATCGCATGGGAGACCCCCGGGGGAATGATCAGGCGCAGGACTCTGCCGTCCGGAATGACGATGTCCGCAATCGATTCCCCTTCGCGGATGCGAACCAGGGCAGGCCCGTAGACCGCGATGGTCTCCACGCCCTCCCTGTGAAAGTGGTTGCCGCGGATTTTTCCCGGCTCGGTCATGACGATGTGGACGTTCCGCTGGTCCTGCAAGCGTTCCGCACTTAGAGGTTCCCACACGCTTCCACGCTCATCCTGCTTGGGAGAAATCCACTCGACGACGCTTTTCATAGGTCTGTTCCCCCTCATCACCACGCTCGCATTCGCCCCATCGAGTTGCGCAATTCCTCGTTCCACCGGCTCTTCCTCATTCCATTCCCCCGCCCGGCGTTCGGTCGGATCCGTTCCGGAGGTTCCTTCGCGGCTTGGATCGCCCGACAGGCCACGACCGGCCAGGCGGGAAAACCTGACGCACGAAACCGGCGACCGCTCGGACAATAAGGATTTAGCAAGGGTTGAACGCAAGTGTCAATCGGCATCGAGATGCGGTCGATCCGCCCGCCGGTCATCTTGTTGACATCTCGCGCAAATGCATCAGAATAGAAAAGCATTGCGGAACATGCGGACCATGCGGTCATTGCCGCCGGCGGATTCCATGACATTCTCGTCTTGAAGCCGACTCTCCTGATTTCGAATTGCTCCGAACGCGGATCATTGCCTGCGGAATACCGTGCGACCTCCGGGGAACGAAGTCCTGCATGCCTGGGCGAGCAGGTTCTTCCAAGGGGCCGAGGACCGTTTCCTTTATTCCGGGACGACCCGGGCCGGCGAAATCCGGCACGCCATTCAGGACAGCCCCGAATCAAAGACCGCTCTGTGAAATCACGACGGCTTGGGCCGCCCGGATGCCCTCGCCGTTGCGTGAAGTTCGCGAAGCATCATCCCGGCTTGCCGCCGGAAGCCCGGGAAACTCGAAGCGCAGCGGCATCCGACCGGCTTCGCGGCGCGGCAAGTGGCTTCAGCCCTGCGCGCTCAGGCGACGAAATTCCCGTTGACGCTCAGGTGCCCGGTGACGGGATGAACCCGTTTTTCCCGGGGATCGCAAGTTTTTTCATGGGTAAAGGAGAGAGCCTCATGAGCCGAAAATCGACAGGCGCATTCCTCGTGATCCTTTTGCTGTCCATGGCTGCAGGCGGGGTGGTCGGGGCCGCGGACGACCCCTACGACGCGGCCCGCGCGAAAATGGTCCGGGAGATCGAAGATGACGCCCGCCGGACCAGCGAGCGTATCGGCAAGACGGCGCTCGATCCCCGAGTCATGGAGATCATGGCCCGAGTTCCCCGGCATGAATTCGTTCCCGCGGCCGAGCGGACTTACGCCTACGAAAACCGTCCCCTTCCCATCGGTTACGGGCAGACCATCTCGCAGCCTTACATCGTGGCCGTCATGACCGACCTTCTCGAGGTCGGGAGCGAGAGCACGGTGCTCGAGGTCGGCACGGGATCGGGATACCAGGCGGCCATTCTGGCCGAGTACGTTCGGAGCGTCTACTCCATCGAGATCATCGAGGAACTGGCCGAATCGGCCGCGGAGCGGCTCAAGCGGCTGGGGTACGACAACGTGCGGGTCAGGACCGGCGACGGCTACCATGGATGGAAAGAGCACGCCCCCTTCGACGGGATCGTCGTCACGGCCGCCGCCGGTCACATCCCGCCTCCTCTCCTCGATCAGCTCAAACCGGGGGGGAGAATGATCATCCCCGTCGGCGGCCCCTTCTTCGTGCAGCAGTTGATGCTCGTGGAGAAAGACGAGCAAGGAAAGACCCGGACGCGGCAGATCCTTCCCGTGGCCTTCGTCCCCCTGACCGGCGGGCACTGACATGATTGCCGTCGGGCTTGCGGTTTCCTTGATCTCCATGGCCCTCCTCGGCCATGAAATCCTTCTCATGCGCCTCCTCAGCATCGCCCAGTGGCACCACTTCGCCGGCATGATCATCAGCCTCGCCCTCCTGGGACTCGGGGCCGCCGGAACCTTCAACACCCTGTTTCAGAAATGGCTGATCCCGCGGTTTCACCGCGTGTTCTGCCTCAACGCCCTCCTGTTCGGCCTTGCGCTCCCGGCCACCGTCGGGGCGGCCCGGCTCGTTCCCCTCAATCCCCTGGAGATCCTCTGGGATCCGCGCCAGTGGCTCTACCTGCTCCAGACTTATCTCATCCTCCTCTTGCCCTTCTTTTTCGGAGGCAACTGTCTCTCCCTGGCTCTCGCCCGGTTCAAGGAGAACATCCATCGCATCTACTTCTTCGATCTCCTGGGAGCCGGGGCGGGCGCTCTCGGAATCGTCGTCCTCCTTTTTGTCCTCCCGCCCTGGGAATGTCCGCCGATTCTTTCGATGGCGGGATTCGCGGCGGCGGGCCTCGTCCTCCTGAACGAGAGGGGGCGGCGATGCCGTATGGCGGGAATCTTCACGATCCTGTGCGGCGCGGTTTTCCCCCTGATCTGGCCTCAGGGCGGGGCATTCCCCAACGTTTCTCCCTACAAGGGCCTCAGCGCGGCCCTGCTGGCTCCGGGCGCCCGGATCGTCGCCGAGCGCACCAGCCCTCTCGGCTGGCTGGCCGTCGTGGAAAGCCCGGTCATCCCTTTCCGCCACGCACCGGGAATGAGCCTGCAATGCACGGCGGAGCCTCCCGCGCAACTCGGGATCTTCGTGGACGGAGACTCCATGAGCCCCATCACCCGCTTCGACGGCGACCTCTCCTCCCTCGCGTTCCTGGACTGCCTGACCTCCGCGTTGCCGTTTCATCTGCTGAAGAACCCGCGGGTCCTGGTGCTCGGGGCGGGAGGAGGAATGGACGTGCTCACGGCAAAAGTCAACGGGGCCGGGACCGTTGATGCCGTGGAACTTGACGCCAACGTGATTTCCCTGGTCGGGGACACCTTCGGAGAATACTCGGGCCGGCTCTACGGCGACGAGAAGGTGAGGCTCCATGCCGCGGAAGCCAGGAGCTTCCTTTCCAGGACCGATACGACCTTCGACCTGATCCAGGTCTCCCTCCTCGATTCGTTCACGGCTTCGGCCACGGGGGGACACGCCCTGAGCGAATCCTATCTCTACACGGTGGAGGCTCTGACCGATGCCTACCGCCGCCTTGCTCCGGGCGGTTGTCTTGCCGTCACGCGCTGGCTCAAGGTGCCGCCCCGGGACAGCCTGAAGCTTTTCGCCACGGCCGTGCGGGCGCTGGACCGGTCGGGGGTCGCAAGCCCGCAGGGGCAAATGGCCCTCATTCGCAGTTGGAGCACGACCACACTTCTTGTCAAGAAAGGGGAACTCTCGGGGAAAGACCTGGAACGGATCAGGGACTTCTGCGCCGAGCGCGCGTTCGACATCGACTTCCGCCCGGGCCTGGAACCCGGGGAAACCAACCGGTTCAACGTTCTCGATGAACCGTACCTGTCGGAAGGCGCTCAGGCGCTTATCGGAGAGCGGCGCGAAGAATTCATGGAACGGTACAAGTTCGCCATCGAGCCCGCCACGGACGACCGCCCTTATTTCCTCCATTTTTTCAAGTGGAGAACGCTGCCCGAGATCCTTTCAGCAAGGGGCCGGGGAGGGCTGCCGCTCATGGAATGGGGCTACCCCGTGCTGGTGATGACGCTGATCCAGGCCGTGGCGCTGAGCCTCGCGTTGATCCTCGTTCCGCTCTTCTTCCTGGAGCGCGAAAGATCGGCGGGAATGAACGGAGGCCGCATCGCCGTTTACTTCTCGGCGCTCGGGCTCGCGTTCCTGTTCATGGAGATGGCTTTCATTCAAAAGCTCATCCTTTTTCTGGGCCACCCCATCTATGCCGCATCGGTCGTCGTCACCGGTTTCCTGGTCTTTGCCGGGCTGGGAAGCCGCTGCGCGGCGGTGCTGAGCAGGGCCATGACGCCGTACGGGCCCAACGGGAATGTCTTGACGATCCTGGCTGCCGCGGCGGTCATCGTGATCGTCTCGATTCTCTACGTGATCTTCATCCCCGGGCTCTTTGGCCGGTTGGCGAGCGCGGGGGACCCGGTTCGGATCGTCGTGTCCCTGGTCCTCATCGCCCCCCTGGCCTTCCCGATGGGAATGCCGTTTCCTCTCGGGCTCAAGATGCTTGGCGAGTCCCAACCGGCCTGCATCCCGTGGGCGTGGGCAATCAACGGCTGCACCTCGGTCCTCGCCACGCTGCTGGCTTCCCTCCTGGCCATCCACCTGGGGTTCAGCGCCGTCGTGATCTTTGCGGCGGCACTGTACGGAGTGGCGGCGCTGAGCGCCCCGGGGCTTCCACATCGAAACCCCGCCGCGAACATGCGTGAATGACGTGTCGGAAACCGGGCGTACGCCCCGGCGCGCCGCGCGCGGAGGTTCGATTCCCGGGCGGCCCGTCGAATGAGAGCGTTCCTTTATACCGAGGTGCGTTCAAGATTATACAACACCTGCACAGCGGGAGGTGACGCGGCGGGGATAAACCCCGCCCCTACGCTCCGATGCGGCCGTCAGCCGGTCCGCTCCGCCCCCCGCCGTTCCTGGACGTGTTTCTTTACGGTGCGGCGGTCGAGGCCGGTCCTCCGCGCCACTTCCTCATATGTGCCGAAACGGTCGTAGAGCAGGGCGCAGTAGGATGCGACGAGCTCGTGGGCGGTCAGCACCCCGTCCCTTATCCCGCTGATGAGCCCGGCTTCGGGAGCGGGCGCAGCAGCCCCGCGGTCGCCATGATAGCGGCTGGTCAGCAGAATGCCGCGCACCGCCTGCTCCAGTTCGCGCACGTTTCCCGGCCAGGCGTAATGCGCTCCGAGGTCGGCGCCGATCGCCTCCCGCACCATCACGGCCAGTTCCCTCGACGCTTCCCCCACGATACGCCGGATCACGTGGGCCACCATGACGTCGAGCTCGGCCGGATCTTCTCCCAGGCGCTGCCGGAGTGGAGGAACGACGATCATGTCCGAACAGAGGCGGTAAAAGAGATCGTCCCGGAAAAGTCCCCGCCGGCGAAAATCGTCAAGAGGTTTGTTGGTCGCCGCGATGACCCGGCCGTTGAACCGCAGCTTTTCATGACTTCCCACGGGCGAAAAGGTCCGGTCCTGAAGGACCTGGAGCAGCTTCACCTGGACCGGAATGGAAACGTCCCCGATCTCGTCCAGAAAAATGGACCCGTGCGGACTGCACCGGGCGAATATGCCCTGGTGATGCTCGATGGCCCCGGTGAACGCGCCTTTGCGATGGCCGAACAGCTCCGATTCGATGAGCGCTTCCGGGTACTGCGACAGGTTGATGGAAATGAAGTTCTGCGTGAAACTCTCGGTGAAACATCCCTTGCCGGCATCATACGGGATGAAACCCGAACGACCGATGGCCGCAGCCGCGGTTCCCTTTCCCGTGCCGGTCTCACCCAGGAGCAGCGTGGAAAAGTCTTCCATGCGATTCCACAGGTATTTCTCATACCAGCGGATGTCGTGCGTGAAGATATCGTCCCACAGGTGCAGACGAAGCCGCTTCATGGAAGGGCTTGCGCCGACCATGCCGTGGTTGATGAAATAGAAGGCCCGGCGCACCTGGTAGAACATGGCGAAAAAACGGTGCGCCTCGGGAACGCTGAACCCGCGGCCGGTCAAAGTGGCGAGCGTATCGCGGGCGAACGGCAGCGCGCCCCTTTCGGGCCCCGATGCGATTTCGTGCAGAATGAGCTCGTCCAACCGATCCGAAACACGGTGATAGACATCGAAGAGGAAGGCGTTCTGCACGACATAGCGGTCCTCCCCCCTGTAGAGGCGCAGATCCGCCCGGTCCGCGCGTTCGAGCTTCCGCACTTCCTCCGCGACGTTCGCGATCACCCGGTCGATCCGCTCTTCGTAAGGCGTGTCCGGTGAACATTCCGCGATGCGGAGGTCGAGCTCCGTCCTGCGGTCGCTGAACGGGTTGCAGAAGGTCGCCCGCGACACCAGTTCGAAAAACCGCCGATCCCGGGCTGAGAGTTTGTGTCCCCGATTCATGCAGTCAGTGTATATGAGCCGTGCATTGGATGTCAATGAACGAGCTCACGCCCCACAGCGCGGCCGTGACCCATCCTGCCCGTCATTTTGGAATGACGTGATATTCCGGCGCATAGGGAAACGGCATGCAAACCGCCCTAAGCCGGGGACTCTCGTCAAAACGTGAAGATGTGCCGGACCCGGTTATTTTCAAGCAAAATGCGCCGGGATCGGTTCGGCATCCTCCGCGCAGGCACCTTGCGGCCAGGCGCCCGGGGGAAGGCCTATCCCCCCGGTTTCGCAAGACCGGGGACCCCGCCACATTCCACGGTGGCTACTTCACCGCCGACGACCGTATGAAATAGCTGTCGCCGACCGTGACGTGGTCGAAGGGGGGCTCCATCTTGACCCCTACCCTCTCAGCCGTTCGCATGGTCAGGGCAAAGACCCGGGCCACCTTGAGATCCTTGTCGGAATCCACTTCGACCGCCAACAGAACAGGCAGCCCGTACATGGTGGGTTCCCCGACGATGTTTCTCTCCTGGATCGACCACGGACCGGTGATGACCACTGCCAGCGGGCGGCGCGGCTCTTTTTCGCGTTTGCCCCAGTCGGGACTGTTCCTGAACCATTCCATGGCCGCCTTGCGGAGCCCGTCGGCATCGGCCGGCGCATTGGCCGAATGGCCGGGCCATGTGCGCTTGTCGATTCTCGCATTGAAGTCCTGCATCGCCCGGGCGATCTGCTGATCGATGTCGGCCCGGGCCTGCACGACCGCGGGATTGTCCGACTGATAACGGGCGGCTGTCGCGATCCACGCTTTGACTCCGGCAAGTTGCTCCGCCATGGAAAAATCGTGAGCCTTGGACATGCCGTCAAGCTGCGCTCTCGTCTTGTCCACCAGGCTTTGCGCCATTGCAGTCCGCGTCTTCCCGACGTTTTCGATTCCTTTGGCCAACTCGGTGTAGGGGTAGCTCGCCCGCTGCTGGCCGGAGTAACCGCCGGCTTGGGCTTTCGTGTCGATCGCTTCGGCCGTGGAACCGTACTTCCGGACAAATGCCTCCATCTTTTGCCGGATTCCGGGAAGCTCGTTCCGTTCGAAACCCTCGATCTTCACGATCAGCTCCTCCACGGGTTTCAGATCGTTGTAGTAAACGGCGGCTCCGTTCGCCGCTTGGAAAACCGGGCTCACCCGGTCGAGCTCGGACTTGAGGGCTGCCACGTCGGCTTCCACTTCTCCGGCCCTGGCGCTTGCCTCCGCCTTCTGCTTCTCATAGCCGCCCCTGGCCTGCGCGACTTTTCCGCCCGCGGACGTCAGCTCCGCCTCCATCCGGTCGAATTCGGGGTGCGAGGCAACGCCCTTCTGAGCGGCCAGCTTTCTGGCCTCATCGAGCAATCCCTTGATCTCGGCAAGCTTCTCATCGACCCGCTTGACCAGTTGATCCTTGTCGCCGGGATAGCCGGGATCGGCCAGGTCGCCGAGGTTTTTTCCCAGGCTCGCCAGCCGCTGGGTCGCATCCGCAAGCGGCTTGCGCGCCTCATAGGGAACCTTGGCCGAAGAAGCGGCGGTGTCCTTGCTCTTCTCACCGGCCGTGGGCTCCACGGCTTTTCCGGAATCCGCGACTGACGCGGGTTTTTCCGCTGAGGACGCCGCGGCGGGAGGGGCCGTTCCCTCGGCGGGCATGGCTTTGGGGGTCGGTTTGTTCGGCAGGGCGGTCGGCGTGCTCGACCCGGCCGCCGTCAACGTCCCGCCTCCAAGATCCCTGCCCGTGCGCCGTTCCAGGTCCTTGACCAGCTTCGAATAGCCGTTCTCCGCGGCCTTCACCCCGGGGTTGTCCGCATCCGCGGCTTTCAGCCTGGCGATCAACTGCCCGATGCTTTCAAGGGCAGCGATGGACTGGTCGGATTTCCCGGCGAACATGTCTTTTTCAGCCTGCCGAAGTTCCTTGTTGGCCTGCGTCAGCATCGCCTTGACGTCCGGACTCTGCGCACGGGCGCCTCCGGCAGACAAAAAGCCGAGCAGCATGAAAACCGCAAGACCGAGCACCACGGTTCCTGTTCCGTTTGCCTTCACGGCAGCCTCCTTCTCTTGGAAGAGGTGATGAGATTTCGAACGGGCTATGGGAATTCGATTCCGGAAGGCTTTTCAGTAGCAGATCCAAACATGGGAGTGCAAGAACATATTCGTCCGGGTTTCATGCGCGGCGCAATGCGAACGCTTGCGCCTACTGCGATGGCCGGGTGGAGTTGGGGGCGAAGAGACCCGCATGCGGGCCGGCGCTACCTTCTTTCCATTTTCCGGAGCCGGATGGCCCCGGGAGTCACCTCGACCAGTTCGTCGTCGCTGATGTATTCCATCGCCTGCTCGAGGGTAAACCGACGTGGTGGAATGAGATGCAGGGCCTCGTCGGAACCTGCCGCGCGGATGTTGGTGAGCTTCTTTTCCTTGGTGATGTTGACCCGTATGTCTTCGGAACGGGAATTCTCGCCGACGATCATACCGGCGTAGACCGGCTCTCCGGGATTGACGAAAATGGTGCCGCGCGGCTGCAGATGGTGAATGGCGTATGTCACCGCCCTGCCGTCGCGGTCGGAGACCAGGACGCCGTTCGGGCGGCCGGCGATTTCCCCGGCATGGGGCATGTAGCCGACGAGCAGCGCGTTGAGGATGCCCGTGCCGCGGGTTTCGGTGAGGAAGCGGCTGCGGAAGCCGATCAGCCCTCGTGACGCGATCTCGAATTCGAGACGCACGCGGCCGAAACCGTTGTTGATCATCCGGGTCATCTTCCCGCGTCTCGAGCTGAGCATTTCCGTGACGATCCCGACGAACTTCTCCGGGACATCCACCACGGCCAGTTCCATGGGTTCGGAGAGCTGTCCTTTCACGTCCCGGGTGATGACCTTCGGTTTGGAGAGCGACAGTTCGAAGCCTTCCCGGCGCATGGTTTCCACCAGGACGGCCAGCTGCAGCTCTCCACGGGCGTTCACCCGGTAGGAATCCCGGTTTTCCGCCTGCTCCACCCGGATGCTGACGTTGTAGAGAAGCTCCTTGTCCAGGCGCTCCTTGATGTGCCGCGAGGTCAGGAATTTACCGTCCCTGCCCGCAAGCGGAGACGTGTTGACGGAAAACACCATGGAGATGGTCGGCTCCTCTACGGTGATCACCGGAAGGGGACGCGGCTCGGCGAGATCGCCCAGGGTGTCTCCGATGAAAATGTCGTCCACCCCGGCCACCGCTGCGATGTCCCCCGCGTGGACCTCTTCCCGTTCCACCCGGTTGAGCCCCTCATAGGTGTAGACCTGGCTGAGCGAAGCCCCGAGCGGGGGGGAGTCCGGCTTGAGGAGCGCCACTTCCCGGTTGCGGCGCAAAACGCCGTTCACCACCTTGCCGACGCCGATCCGTCCCACATAGTCGCTGTGTTGCAGAGTCGTGACGAGGAACTGCAGGGGCGCTTCGGGATCGCAGGTCGGTGCGGGAATGTGCTCCAGGATGGCTTCGAACAGGGGCACGAGGTCCCGACCCCGGCCGTCCGGGTCCGTGCGTGCGACACCGGCCCTGGCATTGGTATACAGCACGGGAAAATCCAGTTGCTCCTCCGTGGCGTCCAGGTCGATGAAGAGGTCGTAGATTTCGTCGAGCACCTCGTTGATGCGGCGATCCGGCCGGTCGATCTTGTTGATCACCACGATGGGCGGCAATCCCCGGGCGAGCGCCTTGCCGAGCACGAAACGCGTCTGCGGGAGCGGGCCTTCCGTGGCATCGACCAGGAGCATGACGCCGTCCACCATGTTGAGCGTTCGTTCCACCTCTCCCCCGAAGTCGGCATGACCGGGGGTATCCACGATGTTGATTTTCGTGCCGCGGTAGGTGATTGCCGTGTTCTTGGCCATTATGGTGATGCCCTTCTCCCGTTCGAGATCCAGGCTGTCCATGACGCGTTCGGCCACCTGTTCGTTTTCCCGGAACACGCCGCTCTGCCACAGCATGGCATCCACGAGCGTGGTCTTGCCGTGATCGACGTGAGCGATAATGGCCAGGTTTCTCAAATCGTTGCGAGTCTGCATATCCATCCTTCTCGTGAGCGGGTGCCGGTCGGGCCGCTCCGTTTCGCGACGAAAAGGCTCAGGCGCCGCAACAAGAGGCTCGACAAAAGCGCGTGATACTCGCCCATTCAGGGAGTGAAAGTCAAGGCGGGAGTGCAAAAAGACCGGGGTAAGGCCGGTTTCAGGGCATCCGTCCGAGAATCTCGATCTCGTTCGACAGCGTCTCGTCGGGCATCTGTTCGAACGGCTTTTCGCAAAAACCGATCCTGATCCTGTATCTGCCCGGACGCAATTCGGACGGCAGGGAAAGCGTGATGAACCGCGATGCCTTGCGGTTGCCGATGCGGATACAGTCGCCGCTTCCGGACAGGCCGATCGGGGCGGGCGCGACAGTGCGGTGCTCCGGCGAATTGTCCACGATGACCGCCTCGCGCTTCACCCCGAACCCGAAATCGCTCACCGCGGACAGGGAAAGCCGGACCTTCTCCCCGCTCCCGTAGCGGTCATAGTCCGTCGAAAGATACATGCGCCGGTTATAATCGCTTTCCCCCGTCCGAACCTTCGACGTCGCCGCTTCCCAGAACCTCGGCCGCGCCGAATCGAGGTGAATGTTCGCACCTCCGTAATGCCCGACACCGCAACAGTTCTTCTCCTTGATGATCTGCCACAACGCTTTGCCGCCGACCCCGGGGATATTGAAATCGAGCGCCATGCCGTCGATGTGCAGGCTGGTGCGCGCGACGTTCCCGCCCGCGTTCCGCAGAGATGAATTGTAATCGGGGCTGCGATAGGCCGACACCATTCGGATCGTTCGGCCCGGAGCTACCAGGTCGGAGAAGTAGTCGAGCATGAAGATCAGCCGCGGCGAGATGTGCTCGCCTTTTTCCGCGGTTGGAAATCCAAAGACTTCGTCAACCCTGTCGAACCCTTTCTCATCCAGGGAACCGTCGGGCAGGAGAAGCGAGACCGAAGCTTCCCTCCCCGTATGCATGTTCTTTATGTGCAGCTTGCCGTCGCCCATGAGAAAAAACCGGCCGGCCTCCCTTTCGGCGGCGCGGCCCGGAAATGCCGTGAGCACCAGGCAGACCAGAATGGCCGGCAGAACGAATGCGCTTCCCTTATTCATCATCATGGCGGACACGAATACCTTTCAAAATCGGTTTCTTTTAAGGATTTCCAGATAGCACACCTGTGGAAAGCCGTCAACGACCGCTGATCGAAACGAATGGAAAACCCTCCTATACTCCACCGGGATCCTTCGACATTCCGCTTGCCATACGGCGGGTCTTCATCCACAATGGATGGCATCTGGAGCAATGAAGTCCATGCAGCTCGCATTGATCGGCGTTTGAACGGGAAGCCCGTCGGTGTGCTCGCGAAATGTCCCGTGGCTCCGCCCTTGAGGGGATAATTGACATGCGCCCGCCTTCTCCGGGAACTGCCCTGCGCGCTCTTCTCGCGGGACGAGGGGAACGGCGTGCCCCCCTTTTTCCGGCAGGGGAAAGATTCTCCGGTTTCTCCCGGGACGGCGATTGAGGCGTTTTCCGGAAGCAGGGAGTATTCGTATGAGCGTATTGCGCGGTATTCATCAGCGGCTTGGCAGCGGCAGGGCGGCAGGCCTGCTGGTTTTCTCGATCGTCTTCGGCCTGGCCATGATTTTCGGGTGTGTCCCATATTCCGATCATCCGCTCTCGGCCCCCGGGCAGGAGAGCCTCGACAATCGGCTTTTTGGCACCTGGTATTCGAAGGATGAAAAGGAATCGGTGTTCATTCATTTCGGGTTCAACGCCAAGTCCGGTTTGCTAAACGTCGTGATGGTGGATATGAGAAGCGATGGCGAATTGGAGTATTCCGAGTTGAACGGCCATAACACCGGCATCGACGGAGCCTCCTACCTGAGTCTCAAATGGGCGAAACCCGAGGAGGAGGACGCCGACGGGTACCTGTTCGTCAAGTACGTCGTCGATGAAAAGGGCCTCGGGATTTGCATCGTCGAATTGGACGTCGTCGAGAAAGGCATCGTATCGGGGGAAATCAAGGGCGAGATCACCAAGCGTCGCCTGTCGTCTTCCGTAAGGATCAAAGACACCTCCGAAAACTTGAGGGCTTTCGTCAAGAAGCATGACCGGGAATTGTTTCCGGAGATGCAATACCTGTCGAAGCTGCAGGCGCAGCGCACCCGGTGAAGCCGGACGCGCCGCTGACCGACCGCGCGAAACGAGAATCCGGAAAACCTCCCGCGGGAATTCCATCGTTCCCGCACCAAGAGAGGCGATCATGGAAAGAAGGCTTCTGATCACAGTCGGTGACGACAAGGATTCCCTGTACGGAGTGCGTTTCGTCGGCTCCTTTTTCAAGTCGAAGGCGGACCTGAGACTGACCCTCCTGCACATCGCTCCGCGGTTCGAGTCGATGGACGCCCGGGAGAGCATGCTCCTGCACCGCATCGATGAAATGCTTTCGGAGATCTACGACAAGAAAGGCCGTGAAGCGCTGGAGATGAGCCGCAGGATCCTCTTGCACGAAGGTTTCTTCGACAGCCAGATCGAGAGCCGGCTGATCCTCAAGCATTACGGAATGATCGAAGACATTCTGGGCGAAGCCAGGCGCGGGAAATGCCATGCCGTCGTTCTGGGCCGGCGCGGGCATTCGATATTTGAGCGGGTGTTCTATCCCAGCTTTTCCCGTGAAATGATGGAGCTCGAGGTGGACATCCCGCTCTGGATCTGCAAGCGCCCCGCCAGGGAACTCGAGAATGTGCTGCTGTGCGTCGACGGGTCGGACGCCAGCCAGAGGATCGTCGATCATGTGGTCTCGATGCTGGAGAAAGAGGTGCGGCATCGAATCACGCTGCTGCACGTCGACGAGGGAACCGGGCGGAACGTGAAGGAAATCATGGAATCGTCCAGGCAGCGGCTTCGCGGCGGCGGCATCCCGGAGCATCGAATCAGGAGCCTGGTGATCCGCGCCCGGGACGCGGGGAAGGCGATCTGGCGGGAAGCAGCCGCCAACGCTTACGCGGTCGTGGCCGTCGGACGGCATGGAACCGCCGATGAGAACGCGGCCGAGCGCGGGTTCATGAGCTCCAAGGGGATGGAGCTGCTCGAGATGCTGAACAAACCCGCGTTGTGGGTGAGCAGGTGATCGCCCGGGGCGACCGGCCGCGTTTCTCCCGGTTCATACGCCGTGAGGCGCCGCTCTTCTTGTCCCGGGAGCGCAACGCGCGTTCTCTTCCCGGTTTTACTTCACGATGGGCAGGAGCCTTCTGAATCGCTCGGTATTGGCGCGCCGCGCCCACTGGAAGATGACGATTTCCGCGGTGGTGATCACCGCGCCCGCATCCCGCAGGAGTTCCACGGCGGTCTCCCAATCCTCCTTGAACCTGGAAGTCACGGCGTTTCTCACCAGATGCACCTGGTAGCCGGATGCGATGAGATCCAGCGCCGTCTGCAGCACACAGACATGGGTTTCCATGCCGGCGACCACGATTTTGCGTCGCCCGAACCCGCGAACGGTCTCGAGGAAACCGTCCTCGAGGCAGGCGCTGAAATGCTCCTTGTGGAAAGCGGGATTGGCGTCCAGGTCGATTTTCACCTGCGCGACAGTGGTTCCGAGCCCCTTCCGGTATTGTTCGGTGACCACGATCGGCACGTCCAGTATCCGAGCGGACTCGATCAACTGGTTCACCCTGTCGACCGTCGGCCTCATTCGTTCCACGACCTTCACCATTGCCTCCTGAACGTCGATGATCAGGAGCAGGCTGTCTTCCGCATCGGCGATGACTTCATGACGCATGACTTCCCCCTTTGTCGTGCAGACCGCGGACTCCGCGGATACTCCGGGGCCGCGCGCTTTGTCGTCGAACCCATCCTTATCCCATTGTACAACAGATCCCCGTCTTTCATCCGCAGTCGATTGCGACCTTGCATCAAAGACCGATGAGCGCCAGGGAAGAAGTAATACCAGTTTGCGTTCGAGATGAGTGCATCGGGCGGGAGGGCATAAAGTCCTCCCCTACGTCTGACGGGCACATCGGTCCGTAGCAACTGTGTTCTTTGTCAACCCTTGAGTCGAGTAGGGTGGGATGCGCGAAAGCGCAGCCCACGGTCCCAATACCCTTGCCCCAGTGCCTGGCGCCATGAACGATCCGGAGCCGACGTGTGGAACGCCCCCATGGCCGCACGCTTTCACAGCGATCATGACGAGTGCGGGGTACGAGGCTCGGCCTGATCGTGGGCACGCTGTTCCCTCCCGGCCATACCATCGGCCCGATGGGGAAGCTCCCGGCCGGACCGTGGGCACGGTGGGACCGTGCCCACCCTACGGATCCGCACGGCCCTCGGGGTTTATCCCCGCCCGCATTACCTCCCGACGGGCAGGTGTTGCGTCATCTTGAACGCATCTCAGTATAAAGCCCCGCGCACGGGCGCGGCCGGGTCCGATTCCTTCAGGAAAGGATTGATAACGGCCGATATTCGAAATACAGTGCGGGCTGGATGGATTCCTCGATTTCACCGGGCAACCCGCCTCAGAACAGGTCGGGATCTTCCCGGACCGGGAAACCGGGATGTCCTTGGCATTGGACAGAGGTTGGGAATACACTGAAGATTTGAAGGCGAAACCTCGGAGTGAAGCGATGTCGAGAACCGTTGATTGGAGCGGTCCGAGACCGAAGGGGTTCGGGTCGCGTTTCGTATCGACCCACGATCCGGACCTGGTGGAAACCCGGAGCGGCGGGGGATGCCTCTCCATTTTCGGCCTGCCGTTTCTACTGGCGGGTCTTTTCGTCCTGCAGACTCCGTTGCGCATCATCCCGGTGGAGAATTTCGAAGCCATCCCGTGGTTTGTTTACATCGTCTTCGGAGGAACGTTCACCGCGGTGGGGGCCGTGCTCGTCTTCGGCAGGACGGGCATGACCCTGGACCGGCGCAACGGGCTCATCATCCGCTGGCATGGACTTCTGGTCCCCATGAAGCGCACGGAGCATTCCCTGGGCGACGTCCGCCGGGTCACTCTCACCAAGGATTCCGGTGACAGCGACTCTCCGGACACCTACCCCGTCCGATTGGAAGGGGACCTCGTCAAACCGGTGGCTGTCTGTTCCCCCACCGATTACCACGAGGCGCGCCGCGCCGCTAAGGAAATAGCCGCATTTCTTTCTCTGCCCCTGGAAGATTCATCGAGTGGCGTCAAAGTCCTCCGGGAACCGGACAAACTGTACGAATCCTTTCGCGATCGCGCTCGGCGAATGAAGGAGGACACCTCGCGCCTGCCCGATCCTCCGTTCCAGCTGAAAACGATCATCAGGGAAACCGGCGACGGACTGATCCTGGAGATCCCCGTGCAGACCTCCGGGCTCTCCAGGCTGCTGCACCTGGTTGCAGCCGCGCTCTTCGTCGGATTCGGGCTGTATTTCTTTCTGCCGTTCACAAGGCTCCCCGCACCCCCCGCGATTCGCTACGCGCTCATGGGCGTATTCCTCGTGGTGTTCATCCTGGGGCCGTTGTGGTCCGTGGTCGGCAAAGTGTTCCCGGCTTCGAGGAACCGAACCGTCGTCACCGTGACGCCCGCTTTTCTGCGCGTGCGGGAGCGGACCGGACGCAAGGTCAAGCTCACGGAAATCCCTTCGGACGAGCTGCAGGAACTGGAGATGCCAACCATGAAGAACATGCTGGACACCATCAAGCTGCCGGGCGGGCTTCCGAGGCAGGAATTGCCGAACACCGGCGTGCCGAGACTGTCCGACGGCCGCCCGGTGCCCGACAGTGTCCTGTGGTTGATAAAACGCGCCGGTTCCCGGGGAATCACGGCTTGCGGGGACAATGCCTCGGTGCGGTTCGGCGCGGGACTGCCCGAAGAAGAGATGAGCTATCTTCACGCCATGATCAGGAAGACCCTCATCGGCGGCCAATGGTGAACGCCCTGCGCGCCGGCCGCGTAAACCCCGGAACGGGGCTCCGCGCGAGACATCCGATCCGGCGCCTCCTCCCGCCCGGCAGAAATTCCGTCGCCGTCCGCGCACCTGCTTGACAGGTTCTCATCCCGTATTTTATGCTTCGACCATGTGACAGGTTTGCAGAAAGCTCCCTTTTCCCTTTTTCGATGCGGTTTCTTTGTTCTCCCCCGCAGGAGAATGCCATGAAACACGTGATCATCGGCAACGGCATTGCAGGAATCAGCGCCGCCGAAACGATCCGGAGCATGACCCCCGATGCGGACATCGTCATGATCGGCGACGAGACCGCTCCGCCCTACTGCCGCCCCATGATCAGCATGGTCCTGGAGGGTTCCATCACCGGCGACCGGTTGCCCATTCGTGACGCCGACTTTTACGAGCGGGCCGGAATCAGGCCCGTTCTGGGTCATCGAGTGAGCGCTATCGACGTGGAGGGGAAGTCCGTGCGTATCGGGGATGAACGGCCGATTCCCTTCGATCGTCTGCTGCTTGCCACAGGCGCGGACCCGAGGCCGATCAGGGCCGAGAACCGGCACCTCCGGAACATCTTCTTCATGCGCACTCAAGAGCACGTTCGCGGCATGCTCCAGGCGCTGCCCCAAGTCCGCAGGGCGCTCATCCTGGGAGGCGGCCTGGTCGGTTTCAAGGCGGCCTACGGTCTGCTGCGCCGAGGCATCGAGGCGACCATGCTGATCCGCTCCGGATACCCGCTCTCCCAGCAGGTGGATTCCCATGCCGGACGAATGATCCTGGAAGAGCTGGTGTCGCGCGGACTGGAAGTGCGGGTGGAAACCGACGTCGCCGCATTCGACGGAAACGGTTCGGTGGGGCGGGCTCACCTGTCGGACGGGACGGAAATCCCGTGCGATATGGTGGTCGTCGGCAAGGGGGTTCTTCCCGCCCTGAGCTTCGTCCCGCGCGACAAGATCGCCGTGGACCTCGGCATCCTGGTCGATGAGCATCTCCGGACGACGGCCCCGAATATCTATGCCGCCGGCGACGTGGCGGAATCCATGGATATTGCCCGAAACAGCCGCTGGGTCAACGCCATCTGGCCGGAAGCCGTCGCCCAGGGCCGCATCGCCGGGATGAACATGGCGGGGCGCAGGGTGGCCTACAAGGGTAGCCTGAGCCGCAACGTCATCCGGATTTTCGGTCTGGACGTCATGACGGCGGGGATCGTCAATCCCTCCGGAGACGACCGTTATAAGATCGTCAGTGCGATCGACCGCCGCCGCAGGTCCTACCGCAAGCTGGTCTTTCACGAGGACCGGCTGGTCGGCATGACCCTGGTCAACGACATCGAGCAGGGAGGCGTCCTGGTCGCCCTGATACAGGGGGGCGTCGCGGTGCGAATCCCCGGGGAAAAGCTGCTGGCGCCCGGATTCAACTGCCGCCGGCTGTTCATATGACGACCGTGATCGAAACCGTTCTCCACAGAGAACCATCGCGTGTTGGTATCCGAAGAATCGAGGATGCATCATGAAAAAAGTCATCGTACACCCGGAACGATGTGTGGGGTGCATGCAATGCATGCCCGCATGCGCGGCCGCACATTCCAGGAGCCGGAACCTCTTCGCCGCGATCCTGGAATCTCCTGTGCCGAAACCCAGGATTCACGTCGGCGCGGGGCTGTACCACGAGGGGTTTCCGAACCGCTGCCGCCACTGCGACCCGGCCCCATGTCTTCTGGCCTGCCTTCCGGGGGCCATCTTTAGGGATGAGGAACTGGATACTGTCCTCATCGACCCGGACAAGTGCATCAACTGCGCATCCTGCGCGATGGCCTGTCCGTTCGGAGTGATCCGCTACCACGAAGACTGCCATGCCCCTCCCGGCAAAGTGGTGGCCGTCAAGTGCGACAACTGTTTCGAACGGCAGGAGCAAGGCCTGATCCCGGCCTGCGTCGAGGTGTGCAAGGTGAACGCGCTGACCTTCGAGGAACCGGGGACGGCGATGAAGCGCAAGACGGACGAGGTGGCTCGAAGCGTCTCCCTCGGAGTGTCCCAGGCCGAGTTGCCGGCCGGTTTCGCCCGCTTTGCGCTGCTCATCGGCCACAAGAGGAAAGAACTCCACGTCGGCCGGCCGTGAGACCGATCCGCAAACCCTGCTTGCCCAACGCGGTCCGGCCAGACACCGTTACGGACCGACGGCGCAAGCCGTAAACGCCTGTGAAGGGGGTACCCATGAACGATACTTATGCCGGCCGGACCATCACTCGAGATGGACAGCTGCTCTTGGAGAAGGCTGAAAAAGACCGGGTTGAAACCGTCTGGGACCGTTTCGAAAACCAGCTTCCCCAGTGCGGTTACTGCGAAATGGGGTTGAGTTGCCGGATCTGCGTCATGGGGCCCTGCCGCATCGATCCCTTCGGAGAGGGACCGCAAAAGGGGGTGTGCGGGGCGGATGCCGACATCATCGTCGCCCGCAACCTGTGCCGCATGATTGCGGCGGGGGCCGCATCGCATTCCGATCACGGACGGGACCTCATCGAAGTGCTCGATGAAGTTGCGAAAGGCAAGGCGTCCGGCTACCGGATCCGGGACGCGGAAAAATTGAAGCGGGTTGCTTCCGAATACGGAATCTCTTCGGACGGAAAGGACGATCTCAAGATCGCCGAGCAGCTCGCCTACGCCATGCAGGAGGATTTCGGAACGCGAAAGAAGGCGCTGACGCTTCTGCGCAGAGCGCCGGCCAAGCGTCGCCAGGTCTGGGACAAGCTCGGCATCGCCCCCAGGGGGATCGACCGGGAAACGGCGGAAATGATGCACCGGACTCACATGGGAGTGGACAACAACTGGCAGAGCCTGCTGCTGCAGGCGCTGCGCAACGCTCTGTCGGACGGCTGGGGCGGATCGATGATCGCAACCGAATTGTCCGACATCCTTTTCGGCACTCCAAAACCGGCCGCCACCGCGGTCAACGTCGGGGTCCTCAAGAAAGACCAGGTGAACATCATCGTGCACGGGCACAACCCGGTGGTGTCGGAAATGGTTCTCCTCGCCTGCCGGTCCGAAGACCTGCTTCAACTGGCCGCCTCAAAAGGAGCCGCCGGCATCAACCTGGCCGGGGTGTGCTGTACCGGAAATGAACTGCTGATGCGCAGCGGGGTGGCGATGGCGGGGAATCACCTGACCACCGAACTGGTGCTCACCACTGGAGCGGTCGACATGATGATCGTCGACTACCAATGCATCATGCCTTCCCTGGGAACGGTGGCCGCCTGCTACCACACGCGCATGGTGAGCACCAGCGACAAAGCCCGATTCCCGGGAATGGAACACCGCGAATTCCACCCCGACAACGCCGCCCAAGAGGCTCGGGCACTGGTGAAAGAGGCCATCGAGAACTTCACCAACCGTGGTGAGGTCTACATCCCGGTGGAACCCGTGAACGCTGTCGGGGGGTTCTCCGTGGAGACCATTCTGGGCGCACTGGGCGGGACTCCGCAGCCGCTGATCGATGCCCTCAAGTCCGGAACGATCCGCGGAGCGGTCGGCATCGTGGGGTGCAACAATCCGCGCATCCGCCAGGACTTCGGGCACGTGACCCTGGCCAAGAGACTGATCGAAAACGACATCCTGGTGGTCGATACGGGGTGCGCCGCGGTGGCCACCGCCAAGGCCGGCTTCAAAGCCTCCGACGCCGCGCAAATGGCGGGACCGGGGCTGCGGGGCATCTGCTCCGCCCTGGGAATTCCGCCCGTTCTCCACATGGGAAGCTGCGTGGACAACGTGCGCATCCTGGTGCTCGCTTCCGCCCTGGCCAACGCCCTGGGGACCGACATCAGCGATCTTCCCATCGCCGGGGCGGCACCCGAATGGTATTCGGAAAAGGCCGTGGCCATCGGCGCCTACTTCGTGGCATCCGGCGTTTACACGGTGCTGGGGCCGATGCCTCCCGTCACCGGCAGCATGAATGTCGTCAAATTGCTGACGGAAGGGCTTCAGGACGTGGTTGGAGCGACCTTCAGCGTGGAGCCCGACCCGGAAAAGGCGGCGCTTGCGATTCGGCGCCATATCGAGGAAAAGCGGCGGGGCCTCGGCCTGCCCGCGCAGAAGGTGTAAGGAGAGCCTATGGCGCCGTCGGCCGCCTATTGGACCTCGTCGGCGCCGATGTCGATGGAGTGGTTGTGAATCCGTGGTTGTCCGTCGATGTCCTTCGTCCCGGCCACGGCGAGGTTCCGGCCCGCGTCGATGGCGGGTGAAGCCGCCTGAAGATGCAGGTCGGGCAGGCTTGTGCTCACCAGGCGGGGGTTTACGAAACGGGAGTGAAGATCGTTCCCTGTGGCGGTCCGGTATGCCGCGAAACCGGTATAGTCGACTTTCTTCCACTGCCACACGCTTTCCGCCGAGCCGTCCGGGGCGTAGAAAATATTATAATCAACCACATTGCCGCTATTGTCCGAGAACGCGTTGCTGATGAGCACGCTCTGCGCATTGGCGTGGAAAATGTTGTTCTCGATCACGTTGTTGCGGGTCTTGTACTGGAGACACAATTCGCCGTTGCCCCATTGGAGCCGGTCGTTGCGGAACAGGGTGTTGTTTACGACGGTGCAGTGCTCGGCGCTCCCGCGTCGCGTATCGTACCCGCCCATCGATATGCCCGTGATGTCGTTGAGGTAGACGAAATTGTCCCGAACCGTGACGTAGCGGGTGGCCTTTCCGAAATGCTCGCTGGCCAGCTCGATCCCGATGTTGCAGTGGTGCACGACATTGCGTTCGATGACGATGTTGCGCCCGCCGTCCACGTAGATGCCGTCGGCGCTGCGATCTTTTCCGTAGGCCGGGTTGCCGTAGGAATCGATCCGGTACACGGTGTTGTTCGCAATCACGCCGTCGCGTGCCTGGTCGGTGGCTACAGAGGGGGAGACCCCCTCGAACCCGATGGCCACTATGCCGATGTTGTTGTTGTCATGCACGACATTGTTGGTGATCCGGAAATGTTCCACGTTGCCGTTCACGACCAGTGATTCGCTCGATCCGAGCTTGAGCGCATGCAGCTCGTTTCCGTCGATGACGAGATTGTTGACGGACTGGGCCCCCCGCGTGCCGAATACGGCAATTCCAAACGCGTCCGTGCCGGTCTCCAGGGTCCCGTTGTGTTCGATGTGGTGAATCCGGTTGTTGAGAATCCTGATGTGGTGGGAGGCGCCGCGAACGTGTATGCCCGCCGGCACCGCATCCTTCCTCGACGTCCTGTAGTTGCGGATCTCGAAACCTTTTATGGTGATATAATCGCGGTCATCGATAAAGAACATTCCGTTCTCTGCGAGAGGCACGACCAGGCCGGTCCCGTCGAGGACCGCGGTCTCATGAGGATAGTTCCGGAAGGTGATGCCGCCGCCGTCGGCCGTGCCGGAAACCGAAACCTCGACACGTTCGTGATACACGCCAGCGCGCACGTAGACCACGCTCCCCGGCGGAACGGTCCTGGCCGCCTTCTGTACGGTGCGCCAGGGTCGAGCGCGAGTGCCCGGGTTGCCGTCGCTGCCCGTCACGGCCACGTAGTATGTTGCGGCAAAGACCGACGCAGCGCCGATCACCGACAACAGCAGCGCGATCGCGGCCGAAAGGCACGCTGCGGTTCGCACCCTGAAAACCGTTCGCCTGCTCACGTGTGCTTCTCCGGGGTCAAACCTACACTTTTCACATTTTCCATGACCCGGGGGCTCACGACGAAGCGTGAAAGTGTACCGGGCCGAGCGTATTTTCACACAAAGTGTCATTCCCCGCGGGTACCCTTGAACCAGGAAATACAGTCCCGAGGCCGCGTGACCCGAGGCCGCCCGGCTTTGTTCTTATATAAAGTGCCGAAAAACGGCCAGGCGCACCCACGACCGGTCCCCCCGCCCGCGGCGCCGTGGCTCCATGGTTATCCAAAGCCCATCGCGGAATCAAGAATTATTTCATGCGAACTCTGCAAATCGGGCTGAGCATCGAAAATCTTTGACCGCCCGGTTCATTTCGTCCAAGATGCTTCCGAGCAGTCCGTCGTCGTGCACGGCGAAATGTCGCTGCCCAGGGATGAAAGGTTCGGAACGCAATGTTGCCGGCACGACACCATTGCCTGATGCGGGAGAGACTCGATTTCGGCCCGGTTTGCGAGCGATTCCCGAAATGAGCGGACCGTGAGCCGACACTTGGCCGGAAAGGTTTTCCGGTCACGGACATTCGGCAATTGTACCCCCAAGACAGTCGCTGTTTGATTCGCGTGCACTGATGGAACGGAGGAGGCCGTGGGATTTCGAAAAAGACCGGAGGAAAGCGCCGGCAGCCGGTCTCCCGCCGGAGCGGGCGACGACCCCGAGGGGTTGATTGGGGCTTCTGAAGGCATCGATGAAAACCAGCCCTCCGGTCAGGAACTCCGCCAATCCGAAGACGCGCCCGCAGATTGCCGGGCGGCCGAACCGAAGACGCATTGCGGGCTTTGTGGAACGGCGGCCGAAGCTGCTCCGAACGATTTTGACTGCCCTTATTTCAAATAGAAATCTTGCGAGCCCGCCTCTCGAAATGTCGCCATCCTCGTTTGTCGGCCATTGCCTCACGGTAAGCAAGGCGCTATAAAATAATCATCAGGGTAATGAGCGGGTGTTGCGTCCGGAATGAGAAATCCCGGGGAGCGTTTTCACCCGGCTTTGTGCTCCGGAGCTGCCGTGCTCTCTACTCTCACTTCCCGCGATTCCGGATGACGAACCAGGTTCTTGGTCAGCGACCCCGCGACGGCGCGGGGCGGACATTGTCGCCGAAAAGACGACAAGCGCCGAGGTTTCCACAGGGGACGCAAAATGAGTTCTGCGGCTCTGCCAAAAACTCTTGCATGCATCGTGCTTTCCATTATGCTTTGTGGCTGCGCTCCGTGCCTGCGGAACCTCTGTGCAAAGTCCGCGGCATCCCCACCAGGCTCGGCCAGGTGCCCTTCGATCGTCCAAAAGAAGCCGCCGGGCGTCTCGGCCTCGATTTCGGAAGACCGGTTCGATCCTTCCGAAACCGGCCGCAAGATACTGAGTCACGAAAGCGAGTTGCAGCGGACCGGAGAACATAGCGACGTCACACTGACCGAATTGGCCCGGCTGTGTTTCATGCTGGGGGAGTTTGGCGAGAAGAGCGAAAGCGAGCGATATTTTCAGAAAGGTCGTTATTACGCGGAGATTCTCTCCAGGGAACACCCGACGAAGGTGGAGGGCCATTACTGGCTGGGGATGAATCTTGCCGGACTGGCTGAAATCGGAGGAGCCGGCCGGGGGCTCCGCCTTGTGCCGGTCATCGTCGACAAGATGGAGGTCGCGCTGGACCTGGACGAGGCCTACGACCAGGGCGGACCTCACCGGGTGCTGGGACGCGTGAGGTGCCAGGCGCCGTGTTGGCCGCTTTCAGAGGGCAACATGGAGAAATCGCTCGAACACCTTCGCACCGCGGTCAGGATCGCTCCCAAGAACAGCACCAACCATCTGTTCCTGGCCGAGACACTCCACAAGCTGGGAAGAACCGAAGAGGCCCTGCTGGAACTGCAACTGGTGCTTGCATCCTCCTGTCATTCCGTCTGCCCTGCCGGCCTCCGGGACGATTGCCGGGAAGCGTTGCGTTTGCTCAAGGAATACGGGTCGGAACTGAAACCGGAGTCCGGTGGTATCGGCGGCGAACACGGTGCAGCGGGGAAACCTTCGGCGGCCAGGTGATACGAGTTCCGGGCGCGACAGTGCCCGCTTTTGCCACGCGACTTGTTCAGGCTCGGACTGACGGATGGCGATCGATCCCTTCGATTTCTTCATGTCCTGGACTCCCGTTCTTCTCATCATGGCACTGGCCCTGGGCTTCAAACGCCAGGCACTGGAGCTGGCCGTCTGGGGGACCGCGTACACGATCGGGCTGGTGCTCTTCTGGTTCAAGACCTCGCCGGTCGTCGTCCTGCTGGCGGGACTGGACGGTCTGCTGACCAATCTGCCCCTGCTGCTGGTCATCCATTCCGGAATGCTGCTCTGCGGACTGCTCCTGGAAACCGGTTCTCTGTCCCGCGTCGTGGGGTGGTTCTCAAGCATCACGAGCAACTGGTGGCAGAATGTCCTGCTGATCGCGGTGGGCGTCGGGAACCTCACGGAAGGCGCGGGGATCGTGGCGGAACCGATAGTCGCTCCGATGCTGCTCACGGCGGGCCTTCCCTCGACAGGCGCCGCGGCTCTATCGGTTGCGGGGTACGCCGGCCTCATGATCCTGGAGCTGGGCGGGGCCATCCTCACCGTATTGCTTTTCGTGACCGGGCTGGAAATGGAACTGCTGACCCGGGATGTCGCGCTGCTTTCCGCGTTCGCGACGGCGCTCATCATTTACGCGATGCCGTGGCTGCTGGGGCGGGGCAGGGAATGGGGCTCCCTTTTTCCGCTCCTCACGGTGGTGGCCTTGCTGGCGGGGGGCGGAACGGTGCTTGCCGCCCGTTATGTTGGAGGGGCGGTAGCCGGCCTGGCCGGAGGGCTTGTCGTCATTTTCGGTCTGAGCCTCCCGGGGTTGCGCCGTCGGCACCTGCCGCCGAAGCTTTTTGCGGACATGGCTCCGCTGCTTTTCCTGGTGGTCTGTCTTTTCTCCGTCAATCTCATCGAACCCGTCAAGCGCGCGGCCATGGAAACCTGGCCCGGGACGGTCGCCATCGTGCCGGGCCACGACATCCATTTTCGTCCGCTGGCCTCCGCGTACACCTACATCATCCTGTCCTACCTTCTTGCGGCGCGGATCGTCCGCGACCGCTCCAGGGTCCGGAGGAACTTTGCCGCCGCCAATCTACGGGCCTGGCGGCCGGTCCTTGCCATGGCGCTCTTCGGCATAGCCGGCCAGATCATCTCCTTTTCGGGTTATCACCCGGGCTTTGCGGAATCGGACCCCTCGTGCAGCATCCCCCACACCCTGGCCCACGGGCTGGTCGGGATATCCGGCAGGCTCTACCCGTTGTTCGCCCCCCTGGTCGGCTGGGCGGGCACATTCCTGACCGGTTACGGAACGGCATCCATCGTGCTGTTCGGGAAACTCCACGTCACCACGGCCCAACTCCTCCATGTGCCGCCGTCTCTTCTCGCCGCGGGCATGGCGGTGGGAAGTGCCGTCGGCTCCCTGTCTTCTCCCATGAAGGTTGCCCTGGCCGCATCCATGTGCGGCGCCATCGGAAGGGAAGCGGAGATCCTTCGCCGGACCATTCCCCTGGGAATCATGCTGAGCCTGGCAATTGGAGCGCTGCTCATGGTCATGCTCGGCTGAGACAAGCCCGCCCGCCCGATGCGCCTGTGGTCCGCACCCCATTTCCGGCTGCGCGATCGACGGCATTTCGGCAACCGGGTTCCGCGCGTCGGTCGAACCCCGACGTTTCATTTGCCTGAAGACCCGCGCGGGACAGGCATTGCGGGAAAACGACACAAGTGCTATGCTGAGCGCGTGTCGAACGATCCCCCCCAAACGTCACCCCGTCGAAAGTCGGGAACCAGGATGCTTTGCGAGAGCCGGATTCCCCCTTTCGAGTGAATGACGAAGAGGTGCCGGAACTCCTTAACGGAGCGTCGTGAGGGTGCCCGAAGGGATCGGGCTCGACTCTTACCGCCCTGAAGTGCGTGGATGGGCGCCATTTCGTCGTCGTCGGCAGCGGAACGCCAGGGGGGCTTCATGCACCTGGGACGGCCGCTTCGCATGCAGTACGGCTTGACACTCACGCTTGTGCCCTGGAGAAAGCGATGAAGGACATTGGGTTGATTTTCATCTCGATTTTCGCCGCCGGAATTGTCTCTCTTCTTTTGGAACTGTCGCTTTTACGTGAGTTTATCTACATCTTCGGATCGACGGCGGTGTCTAACGCCATCATCATTTCCGTGTTCCTGGTCGGACTGGCGTTCGGCGCCTACCTCGGCACCTGGCGCAAGCTCGGTGTCAGGGATGAAAACGATGCCCGGCGCAGGTTCGCCTTCATTCAACTGCTCAGCATCCTGTTCATCATCCTGTTCTTCCTTTCGAAAAAATACTTTATCTATCATTCGCACCATCAGAATCTGGTGCGGTTTTACTTCATCGTGTCCGTTTTCGCCCCGTCGCTCCTGTCAGGACTGGCCTATGCCATCAGTGTCAAGATCATGCATTGGCGAGGCGAGAAATACATCACTTACATCTATGCTTTCAGCACCCTCGGCAGCGTCATCGGAGGACTCGCCCACGGCATCGTGCTCGTTCCCCTGTGGGGTATTCGATCGGCCTACATCTGTGCCGTGCTGTTCGCCGGCGTGGCGCTGTACACGATGTATCCGTTGATGAGCATGATGCGGAAGTTCGTCACGGCGGCCGTGGTTGTTTTGGCGGTAGCCGCGATCCACCTCGACTTTGCCGATGTGCTGTTCCCTTCCGAGAGCATCGTCTTCAGCAAGGACAGTGAATTCGGCATCGTGGAAGTCTGGAAACTCAACGAGGCTGACGCCAGGACCAAGCATCTCGCGCTCGGCGGCAAAGACGGAGACTTCCGACTCGACGAGCCGCCCATCGACCTTAAAGTCAACAACATCCACCAGAGCTACAATCTTCCCATCGACCGGCTCATCCACGAACAATGGGCACAAACCAGCCTCGGCATCGTGAACCGCGTGTCCAACGTGCTCCTGCTGGGCTACGGCAGCGGGGTGACGGCGGCCGCCTATCTCAGCTCCCCCATGGTCGGAAAGTTGGACATCGTCGAGAACTGCATGCCCGTGATCGAGGCGGCGGAGATGTTCTTCCCCCGCGAATACGAGCTGGCCTTACAATCGAAGAAGAGCAATTTCATCGTTGATGATTTCCGCGGGTTCGTGAGGTTCACCAAAGAGCGGTATGACATCATCGCACTGGACCATTCCATTGAAGATCCTTATGCCATCGGGTTCTTCACGCTGGAGTTCTTCGATCAGCTCAAGCGCATCACCAGGCCGGGCGGCGTGGTCCTGCTCCTGGGAAAAGGAACGTCCTGGAACACAACCCGGTTGTCGTTCAAGCACGTCTACAGGAACATCGATCCGCGCATCAACAGCTGGTTGCGCAAAGGCTGCCTGTACCTCGCCCAGGAAGAATTCCAGGGCGTGGCGGCCAGGGACTATGAGACGGTCCGGGATGGTCTCTCGGCGGAGGAGCCGGTGTATTCGGACGAGGAGGTTCAGCAGTTGGCGGAATACCAGGAGGATCATGGAAAAGCGCTCGACTAGCGGACGGCGCGTTCCGGGTGCATTGCCCCGGAAGAGACCGGAACCGAAAAGGCTCGCCGTCACCCCGTCGGAAACATCGCAAATGAAAGGAATGCGGATGGACGGAAAGGATGAGGAAGCCCGGCGCGATCGTGCGCTTCGGGAAAAATCCTATCGGGAACGGGCTCTGAAGATCCTCCCCTGGATTTGCGCCCGGTGCGGCCGCGAATTCTCGGGAAAGAGGCTCCGGGAGCTCACGGTCCACCACAAGGATCACAATCATCACAACAATCCTCCGGACGGCAGCAACTGGGAGCTGTTGTGCCTCTACTGCCACGACAACGAACACTCCCGCGGCCAGGACGGAGAATGGTATGACGAACCGATCGCGGGCGAAGAACGCGAACCTGCGTCCACGTTCAAGCCGTTCGCCGGACTCGAGGCACTGCTGAAACGGAAGAAATGAAGGCGGGATTCGGCGGGCGCCCGAAGCCGCCGCCAGGCGGTCGTTCGTGATTTGAGCACTACTCCGATCGGAGCCGGAGCTCGGGCGGAGGCCGGCACCATAATTCGAAGGGCTCTCCCGTTGCGGGATGAAGCAGGCGCAGGCTCTCCGCGTGAAGCAGGTATCCCGGATCTCCCGGGAGCGCGCATCCCCCTTCCACGATCGCTCCCCCCGGAGCATAAAGCGGGTCCCCGACCAGCGGATGTCCCGCGCATGCAAGATGAATCCGTATCTGATGAGGTCTTCCCGTTTTGATGCGGACGCCGACCAGGGAGCAGCCCGTTCGTCGCTCCAGGACCTCGACCAGGCTGAGCGCAGGTCGGCCGGAGGGGTTGGCGGCATGCACGCTTCCAAGGAGCGGATGCGGCACGGGACCGATGGGAGACCCGACCGTGAACGCATCCCGGCCAGGCACGCCGCCGGCCAGAGCGCGATAGGTTCTGGTCACTTCGTTGCGTCGCAGGGCCGCTGCGAGAACCGACCGGGCACGCGCCGTGCGCGCCAGCAGCACGATTCCCGATGTCCCACGCCCCAGGCGATGCACGGGAGTGGCTTCGGGACAGGCCCGCCTGACCAGGGCGAGAAGCGTGTGGTCGAGAAAGCCGCCCGCGGGGACCGTGGGAAGACCCCGAGGCTTCGCGACCGCCAGGAGGTCCTCATCGGCGTGGAGAACGGCATATGCGAGCGGCACGTCCGGCTCTTCCCAGGGCGGACGCCGCCAGGCCAGCCACTGGCCCGGTTTCAGAACGACGCTCCCCTGAATCCGCCGGCCATCCAGGCTTACTTCACCGTTCTCCAGCCGAGCCATCCATTCCGCCTCAGAAGAATGACGGTATGCGGCGGCCAGGTACTCCCGGACCGTAAGACCGGCCCCTCGCGCGTCGATCCGCTCCCGGTATTCGTACCCCTGGTTCAATCCCAAGCCTTGAGCCTTCCTCCGAAATGCCGCCCGTTTGGATTTCCACGTTCACGACCGTTGGGCCGTTCCCCCTGCTGCATGCACTCCCTTCGCACCGCGCCCCGGCAATGTCGCTCCCGGGTGAAGAAGCATTCCCGGGACGGTCCGCGCGTCCCTTGCGCGATTCCCGAAACCGGGCCGCGTCGAACCCCCGGCCTCGCCTCCTGGTGTTCAACGCATTCACGGTACATCGCCGGAGCGAAGCCTATCACCTCCCCGGGGACAAAATCCAGCCAAAAGGCGACTCACAGCCCCGCTGCCGCGCGACGCGACGTTTCAAAGCGTCTCCGGGGCAGCCCGGCACGAACGGAGCGGGATGCGAACCTGCCGGGACGAAGAAATGAGTTGACGAGCGCCTCTATTATATAAATAATTGTTTATGTGCTGAATCAAGCGAGGAAACGAGGGAAGGCGGGCATTTCACAGGAGTCGAAGATCGGCCGTGAAGCGGCCGACAGCGCGCGGCCCGCCCGCGCACCGGGCAGCAACCCACTCCGGAACGAAAGGGAGAGCCGAGGCGATGTCGCAATCCGACGGTGCAAAACGTACACCCCCCGAAAAGGCCATGGGAATCGGCGGTCCATCTCGCGGTCGAGTCGCTCGGAAAGGACCGGCTTTGCAGCGCGAACACCTGCGGTCGGCGGCCGATCTGGCCAAGAGCCTCTCCGATGAAAACCGGTTGCGCATTCTGGATTGCATCAGCAGGGGAAAGCAATCGGTCGGCGGCATCGCCAAAGAACTGAGTTTGTCGCAGCCGCTCGTTTCCCACCATCTTCGCGAGCTGAAACGCACCCTGCTCGTCAAGATCGAGCGCAACGGAGCGTTCGTCTACTATGAGCTGAGCGATCCGAGGACCCTCGACGTCGTCAGGATGCTGGGCGCGATTGCCGAAGATTCGCTTTCGGACAGGAATACGTTCTGACCCGCGCAAGGGGTCGATCATCATGGACAGCTTCTTGAAGACGCTTGACGAAACGGTCCCGGAGGCGGCCCGACCGCCCCGGGATTTCGGTGCGTTCCCCGGGAAAGCGGAGTGTGTTTCATTTTGAAAGTGGAACGGGAGGGCAGGCTTCCACCGGAAGTCCGGCCCGCTCTCGCTCATAAGGGCTCAACATGCGAAGTCGGAAGTGGCCGATCGTGACGCTAACGGCGGCAGCCGCCGCCGCTGGCGTGCTGTGGCTCACCGGATGTGCGGTCTCCCCGGTGGACGTTCCCTCGGTGGACGCGCCGAACGGCCCCACCGCCCCACTCCAGGGCTGGACCATGATATGGACGCTTCTGGGGATCTTCGCCGGCGGCATGGCCCTCAACCTCACCCCTTGCATCTATCCGCTGATTCCCATCACCGTCTCGTATTTCGGGGGGAGGGCGACAAGGGCCGACACCGGCCCGGGATCGCTCGTCGCGCACGGTTTGTGCTACGTGGCCGGCCTGGCGGTCACGAATTCCCTGCTGGGTGTCGTCGCGGCCCTGACCGGCGGGCTCATGGGCGGCCTGTTGCAGAATCCCCTGGTGCTCTCGGCCGTGGCCGTGGTTCTGGTCGTCTTTGCGACGAGCCTCTTCGGTTTTTGGGAGCTCCGGCTGCCGGCCGGGCTCACGCAAGCGGCGGCGAAGCCCTATCCGGGGTACTTCGGCAGCGTGTTCATGGGCCTGACCCTGGGGATCGTCGCCGCTCCGTGTATCGGCCCGTTCGTATTGGGTCTCATCACCTGGGTGGCCGGTATCGGAAGCCCCTTGTTCGGTTTTCTCGTTTTCTTCACGTTGAGCCTCGGCCTGGGGTGCCCTCTGTTCGTCCTGGCCGTGTTTTCGGGGTATCTCGACCGGCTGCCCCGCTCGGGCGGATGGATGGTCTGGGTGAGAAAGCTCATGGGCTGGGTGCTGATCGGCATGGCCGCTCACCTTGTGAGCCCTGTTCTTCCGGTTTTCGCTGAAACCTGGCTGCTCGCGGCAGTGGCCGTGGCCGCCGGGGTGCACCTGGGATGGGTCGACCGAACCATGGACGACTCGCAGGCCTTCCTCCGGACGAAAGCCGCCACGGGCCTGATATGTTTTGCGCTGGCCGCGTTCCTGGCGGCTTCGGGGACGATGCGCGGCGCGGGCGTGGAATGGAAACCCTATTCCGAGGAGAATCTCCAGGAGGCACAGAGGCTGAAAAGGCCTGTCGTCATCGACTTCTACGCCGCCTGGTGCATGCCGTGCAGGGAACTCGAGCGATTCACCTTCAGCGATTCTTCCGTGGTGGAACGCGCCCGGAACGGCTTCGTCATGCTCAAGGTGGACCTCACCGCCGGAGGGGATCCTCTGCATCGGCGGCTTATGCAGCAGTACGGAATCCGGGGCGTCCCGACCGTCGTCTTCCTGGACGCGGCAGGGCGCGAGCGCAAGGATTTGCGCGTGGCCGGCTACATCCCTCCCGAACGTTTTCTCGGCCTCATGGACGCGCTCGCAAAGGCGGGGAGCTGAGAAAGGAACGAAACCCCGTGTGGAAGGTCCCGTTTCCTCTTTGTCGCCGGCCTTCCACATTCCCCGCCGGACGGGCACCCTTTGTCGCCGGCATACCCTATCCCCGGCCTGCCGATCGGACCTCAAAGGTCCGCTTTCACCCAATCTCTACAGACCTGTAACATCCCCGTAACATTCCCTGCCTATGATCAGAACCGGAACACGCGTCGGACCGGTTCCGGCGAAAGTGTGCGGTTTGTTTGAACGGACAACGGAAATCTCAATTCAGATGGAGGACTATCGTTATGAAATCGAAATGGCTGATTCCGGCTGTGCTGCTCCTTGTCTGCCTCATCGCAACCGGAGCCCGCGCGGGTTCGCTCAAGGTGGACGGCTCGACCACGGTGCTGCCCATCGCTCAGAAGGTTGCGGAAGCTTTTATGAAGGAGTTTCCCGACGTCACCATTTCCGTTTCCGGGGGCGGCTCCGGGAATGGAATCAAGGCACTCATCGACGGCCTCGCCGACATCGCCGACAGCTCCCGCTTCATCAAGGATGAAGAGGTCAAGCTCGCCGTCCAGAAAGGCGCCTATCCGGTCCCTTTTGCCGTCGCCCACGATTGCATCGTCCCGGTGGTGAACCCGGCCAACAGCCTGACGGACATCAAGATGGATCAGCTCAAGGACATTTACATGGGCAAGATCAGGAACTGGAAGGAGTTGGGCGGACCGGCCGGTGAAATCGTGGTCATTTCCCGCGACACTTCGTCCGGCACCTATGAAGTATGGGAAGAGAAGGTCATGAAAAAGGAGCGTGTTTTCCCCGGCGCTCTCCTTCAGGCTTCCAACGGCGCCATCGTTCAGGCCGTATCGAAGAACAAGAACGCCATCGGCTATGTGGGGATCGGGTACCTGGACAAGAGCGTCAAGGGACTCACGGTGAACGGCGTTCCGGGCAACGAGGAGACCACGCTGAACGGCAGGTTCCCCATTTCGCGCGCGCTGTACATGTTCACCCGCGGCTGGCCGACCGGCGACGCCCTCAAGCTGATCAACTACGTGCTGCACCCGCTCAAGGGGCAGAAAATCGTGAAAGAAGCCGGTTTCGTCCCCCTGTATTAGCCGAGGGCATGGTCCGGCGCACGGCATCCTTTCACCGCGACAGGCGGGAGAAGGTTTGAAAGACTGTACCGATGATCGCAAAGCGTCAAACCAGAGAGCGGTTGATCCGCCTGATCTTTCTTCTCACCGCATCGATTTCCATCCTGGTGCTTTCCACGATAGTGCTCTTCCTCTTCGTGGAAGGCGCCCCCATCCTGGGAAAGGTGTCCCTGACGGGGTTTCTTTTCGGACGGGAATGGTATCCGACGTCCTCTCCGCCCGACTTCGGTATCTTACCCCTGCTGGTCGCGTCTTTGGCGGTGACGAGCCTTTCGGCGCTCATCGCCATCCCGCTCGGGGTCATGACCGCCGTCTACCTGGCTGAAATCGCTTCGGCGCGGGTCCGGGAAATCGCCAAACCCGTTTTCGAGCTCCTGGCGGCTCTGCCGTCGGTAGTGATCGGCTTTTTCGGGATGGTGGTCGTCGCCCCGTTCCTGCAGGACACTTTCGATATCGCCACCGGCTTGAATCTCTTCAACGCATCCCTGATGCTCGCCTTCATGTCGGTTCCCACGATCTGCAGCATCTCGGAAGACGCCGTCCACAGCGTGCCCAAGGACCTTAAAGAGGCGTCCCTGGCGCTGGGTGCAACTCACATGGAAACCATCCTCAGGGTCATTGTGCCCGCCTCGCTTTCGGGCATCAGCACCGCCGTCATCCTCGGAATGTCCCGGGCCATCGGGGAAACCATGGTGGTGCTCATGGTTGCGGGTGGAGCGGCCATGATCCCCGGTTCCATATTCAACCCGGTGAGGCCGATGCCTGCGAGCATCGCCGCGGAAATGGCCGAAGCCCCTTTCGGGAGCGACCATTACCACGCTCTTTTCGCCATCGGCATCGCTCTCTTCATCTTCACGATGCTCTTCAACCTCGTGGCGGACGCTATCGCGCAAAAGCACAAACAGGTGGGTGCCGCCACGTTGTAGAAGGGAAAGGAAATCCTGCATGGAATCGATCACTGCCCGGCTTCCGGGCGCAAACCGGAGCTCCTCGGACCAGCCCGTTGCCCCTTCGCCTTCCCGGCCGTCCGATGCCCGGGAATCGCCCGGCGCCACCGGCCCCTCCCTCGAAGTGCGCTCCCGCATGTCCATACGGACCCGGCACCTGCTTCAGAAGGGGGTCTTCGGCGTTTTGCGCGGGGCGGCCATGGTCAACGGACTGGCCCTTTTCATCATCATTTCCTTTCTGGTTTACAACGGGTGGCGTGCCGTCGACTGGACGTTCCTGAGTCAGCCGCCGCTGGATTCCATGACCAGGGGCGGTATTTTCCCCTGTATCGCCGGCACCTTTCTGCTGGGTTTCGGGTCCATGCTGGTGGCCTTTCCCTGGGGGGTTGCATCGGCCATCTTCCTGCACGAATACGCGCGTCCGGGGCCGGCGTTGCGCGTCATCCGCCTGGGCATCAACAACCTGGCCGGAGTTCCATCGGTCGTGTTCGGGTTGTTCGGACTGGCCTTTTTTGTCACCTGGTGCAAGCTGGGTGTGAGCATCCTGTCGGGAGTGCTGACCCTTGGGGTTCTGATTCTGCCGGTCATCATCGGAACGGCGGAGGAAGCGCTGCGATCGGTGCCCGCAACATACCGGGAAGCGTCCCTGGCTCTCGGCGCGACCAAGTGGCAGACCATCCTGCGCGTAGTGCTTCCCGCCGCGTTCCCCGGCATGCTGACCGGTTCGATCCTCGGCATCAGTCGGGCCGCCGGCGAGACCGCCGCCATCATGTTCACCGCCGCCGTGTTCTTCACGCCGCATCTGCCCGCTTCCCTGTTCGACCCGGTAATGGCTCTGCCCTACCACATATACGTCCTGGCCACCGCGGGAACCCAGATCGAGATCACGCGGCCCCTTCAATACGGCACGGCCCTGGTCCTCATCGCGCTGGTTTTCGGGATGAACCTGGTCGCCATCGTCTGCCGGGCAAGGCTGCAAAGAAAGGGATAAGAACGGGCAAGGTTACTCGGGACAGCTGCGTGGCGGGCGCTCTATTCGCAGTGATGCTTGATGTTCACTCCCAGGACCATGAAGATGACGCTCTCGGCGATGTTGGTGGTCTGATCGGCCACCCGCTCGAGGCACCTCGAAACGATGATGGTCTGAACCGAGCGCTCCACCGCCGGGGCCTCCTTCACCATGTGGTCCAGCAGGCTCTTGAGGACCTTCACGTTCAGATCGTCGGCCGTATCGTCCATCTGGCAGACTTCGCGGGCTTCATCCGCGTTCTGCCTGACGAACGAGTCGATGACCGTGCGCAGCATGTCCAGCGCCGTGGTGGCCAACTGCTCCAGGGACGCGTTGGGAGGCAGCGGAGGCCGGCGGCTCATGAACACCCCCCTGCGCGCCACGTTGACGGCCAGGTCCGCGATGCGCTCCAGTTCGACGGCAATCCGCATGCAACCCACGATGAAGCGAAGATCCCGCGCCATGGGCTGCTCCAGGGCGAGCAGGCGAAGGCTGAGCCGGTCCACGTCGACTTCCAGCCGGTTGATCGCGTCGTCGCCGCGGATCACCTCCTCGGCCAGTTCCACATCCCGCTCGAAAAAAGCCTTTGCGGACTTCTCCAATGCCGTTTCGGTCCGCGCGGCCATCTCCAGGATGATCATCCGGAGCCGGTCCAATTCCTTGAGGAATCGACTTTCCATATCCTTCACTCTCCCGGTGGAATGTATCTCCCGGACCCCGCCGGGTCCGGTCCTGCCGTGACGGAGCCTTCGGGAAGCAATCTCAGCCGAAGCGGCCCGTGACGTAGTCTTCCGTCTGGCGATATTTGGGCCGGGTGAACAACGTTTCTGTGGTGTTCACCTCGATCAGCGTCCCCATGTAGAAGAAGGCCGTTACGTCCGAAACCCGCGCCGCCTGCTGCATGTTGTGCGTCACGATGATGATCGTGTAGTTCTTCTTCAGTTCCTGGATCAATTCCTCTATCTTTTGAGTGGCAATGGGATCGAGGGCGGAAGCGGGTTCGTCCATGAGCAGGACCTCGGGTTCCACGGCCAATGCCCGGGCGATGCACAGCCGCTGCTGCTGTCCGCCGGACAGGCCGAGCGCGGATTGGTGCAGCCGCTCCTTGACCTCCTCCCACAGGGCGGCCCGGCGAAGGCTCTTCTCCACCCGTTCCGCGATGAACGTTTCATCCCTGACGGCGTTCACCCGCAGACCATAGGCGACGTTTTCGAAAACGGTCTTGGGGAACGGGTTGGGTTTCTGGAACACCATTCCCACGCGACGACGCAGCGTCACCACATCCATTTCCGATGCGTAGATGTCTTCACCGTCAAGAAGGATCGTTCCCTCGACACGGGTCCCGGGGATCAGGTCGTTCATGCGGTTGAGACACCGAAGAAAAGTGCTCTTGCCGCACCCGGAAGGCCCGATGAGGGCGGTGACCCGGTTCCGCTCGAACTCGAGCGAGATGTCGCTCAGCGCCTGAAAACCGCCGTAAAAGAAATTCAGTTTCGTTGAGGCCATCTTCAGCATGCTCATGTGCCTTGCTCTCTATTGTCACGGTCATGTCGTGACGGCTGGATCGTTTTGCGTTCCCGGTTCCCCGGCTCCGAGCGGCACCGCGGGAAGCGTGAAAAGAAAAGCGGTTCCCGTGGTGCCGCCGGTATTGGGGCTTTGCACGCGGATTCGGCCTCCGAAGTTGCGAAGGATGTGCCGGCAGATGGCCAATCCCAATCCCGTGCTTCCCCAGTTGTCGCTCCGGTGCTTTTCGACCCGGTAGAAGCGTTCGAAAATCCGCTGCTGATGCGCTCCGGGAATCCCCGGTCCTTCATCTCGAACCATGAGGGTCACCTTCTCCCGGCGGGCTTCATGCGAAACCGTGACAGCCTCCCCTTCGGGGCTGTACCGAATGGCATTCTCCAACAGGTTGCGAAAGACCTGCACCAGTTGGTCGAAATCGGCACACACCCAGACCCCGCCTTCCGGCAGGGTGCTTTCGAGTCGCACTCGTTTGCTTTCGGCCTGGTGCGCACACGCCTTCCATGCGGCCGTCAATGCATTCGCCGCATTTACGGGAACCGCGTTGGGGGGCTTTTGCTGTGCCTCGAGCCGGGCAAGCTGGAGCAGGTCCTCCACTATCTTGACCACGTGGTTCGTGTTTTTCAAAACGATCTGCAGAAAGGAGGAAAGCATGTGCGGATCGACCCGGTCTTCGGCGAGGAGGGTTTCCGTGTAGCCCTTGATGGAAGTCAGCGGAGTTCTCAGTTCGTGGGAGACGTTCGCCACGAAATCCTGCCGGACCTTCTCCAGCCGTTTCAGCTCGCTGATATCGTGGAACACGACGACCGCTCCGGCCCCCGTCTGGCTGTCTGCTATCCCGACGATGTTCACGTCATAGGTGCGCTCCTGTCCGAGGGTGATCTGCAGGCTGAAGGGCGCACCCTCCGAATCCGACGTCGAGGCCATGATACGATCGCATGATTCCTGCAACTCCACGTTGACGATGACTTCCAGGGGACGGCGACCCGCAACGGCGGAATCGCCGGGAACCAGCCCGGAAAAGCTCCGGTTGGTGGTTCGGATTTTTCCCTGCGTATCGAGCACCATCACCCCTTCCTGCATTGCGTCGAATACCGCTTCCAGCTGCTGCTTTTGCTCCGTGATGGTTCTTACGTGATTCTCGATACTTTCCGCCATCCGGTTGATGGACTGAGTGAGGGGATAGAATTCCTGGCCCGGACTGGAATGAATGCGCGTTCTGTAATCCTTCGTGGCGATGGCTTCCGCGGTATGGATCATGGCCCTGAGCGGCTCGTTCAATCGACGGACCAGGAAGTAACTCAACCCGGCGGTCGCGATGGAAACCAGCGCAAGGAACAGGAGGAGGCTGTCTTTCAGCCGGTCCAAGGGTTCTCTGATTTTGGACAATGGGGTGGCCAGGCGCAGGACTCCGGGAGGAATCGTTCCCCTTCCCTCGACCGTCCTTGCGACATGGAGCAGCTCGGTTTGAGTCGTCCGGCTGAACCGCGTGACGACCGCCACCTCCCGGTCGCGGGCCTCGATGATCTCCGGGCGGCCGGCATGGTTGTCCATATTGGGAATGTCCGCGCGGGGCACCACCGAATCCGCGATGACTCTGCCCCCCTCGGCAACGTAGGTGAGCCGCAGCCCAAGCTGTCCGCCGATTTCGACGATCCGGTCCTGCAGGTCCTCCACGGTCCCGATTTCCTTTTCTCGGTCCAGGAACCACCGGGCGAGGCCGAGCTGTTGAATGGCCGCCTTCGTGGTCTCGTCCATCGTCTCCCGGGTCAGAATGCGAAAGTAGTACCAGGGCGGCAGCAGCAGCGCCAACAGCAGCACCATCCAGAAGGAGAGCAGGACGCGGGTTCTCCAGGTATAATTGCGTTGCATCGGTTCAGCCTCGAAAACGGTATCCGACGCCGCGCACGGTTTCCACCCGGTCCGCATGGGGTCCGAGTTTCCGGCGCAAGCGCCGCACATGAGTATCGACCGTCCGGGCATAGCCCTCGAACTGATATGCCCATACCCGGTCAAGCAGTTGGTCTCTTGTCAACACCTTCCCGGGAGTGCGGACGAATTCGGCCAGAAGCTTGAATTCCGTGGCCGTGAGCGGTGTTTCCGCACCGTCCACGGTGAGCTTGTGGCCTTCGAAATCCACGCTCAGGCCTTCGGACCGCCAGATTCTTTCCTCTATGGCGTCCGTCGCAGACCGGCGCAGAATCGCCCGAATCCGCAGGATCAATTCCCGGGGGCTGAAGGGCTTCACCACGTAATCGTCCGCTCCGAGCTCCAGCCCGACAATGCGGTCCACTTCCTCGCCCCGCGCCGTGAGCATGATCACGGGGATGCCCCTGGTTTCCGCTCCCCGCTTCAGTTCCTTGCAGACCTCGAATCCGTCGATGCCGGGAATCATCAGATCCAAAACGACGAGATCGGGCGGATGCCGCCTCACCATTTCCAGGGCGGTATTCCCGTCCATCGCCGTCACCACGTCGAAGCCTGCAGCCTCGATGTTGTATGCCAGCAGATGAAGGATGTCCGAATCGTCCTCCACGATAAGGATGCGAGCCTTGGGCATCGGGACCCTCCATGTTCGAGTCGACTCAAATTAATCATGCATTTATGACGTCAAGATGACCCTTTTGTTACAACCGTGTGACATTCGCCATTAATCCGGCGCGGACTTCGCAACGCCAATCGCTTCATTCCCGATCCTTCTCCCGGTTCCGTCCGACCGGTTCACTCATTTTCCGCACGTCCGACACGACGGCGTAACAATGGGATTCTACAATCTCACCACAAAGACGGCTGCCTGCCCAAATTCCATTTCGCCGGAAGCAGGCGCGGGGGATCGTGACTTTCGGGAAGAACAATCTCCCGAAGCATGGCCTGGCGGAAGGCGGGATTCTCCGCGCGTTGTCCCGCGATAGTCCCTGGGGCGGCAACCGGAGAAACAGCTTACGGAAATTTCTTGAATCGACATCGATTCAGGAGGGAGCGAGGATCATGGACAAAGAGTTGTCGGTGTACTTCCACGATATTCTGATCAAGCGCCTGATGGAGGTTTTCCCGACCATGCGCGGAAGGTTGCTCAAAATGGCCGGCATGGGAACCGTTCACGACCCCATGGACGAGGTGGACCGAACCTCCATAAGAACCGAGCAGGAATTCCTGCTGCACATGCATTGCCGGAGCGAGCGGCTGGTTCAGGAGATTCTCAACGGTCTGCAACGCATCAGGACAGGTGATTTCGGCGTTTGCGAAGAATGCGGCAAGGACATCGAATTGAACCGTCTGAAGGCGCATCCGTCGGCCACTCAGTGCATCAAGTGCAAGAAGGCCGCGGAGAGGAAGGCTCGATTCAAAGCCGCCTGAATGCGGGCGCCCCGTTCACTCAGGAGGAAAGCCGGGGCAAATCGGAATGGCCGGGATTCCCGGAGCGCGTTGCGCCGCCGCGGGAATGATCCGGAAGACGTCAACCCATACGAGGAGGAATATGGTGCAATGCTTCAAAAACGTAGCTCTGGTCGCCCACGACAATCGCAAGGGAGACCTGATCGAGTGGGTGCAATGGAACTGGGGAACCCTGATCGAACACCGGATCATCGCCACGGGGACCACCGGAAGGATGGTTGAAAACGCCATTCGAATCAAAATGGAGGAACAGGGCGGTGACCCCGAACGCTTCGAGGTCGTCAAGCTGAAGTCCGGCCCGCTGGGCGGAGATCAGCAGTTGGGAGCGTTGATCGCCGAGGGACGCATCGATTTCATGATCTTCTTCTGGGACCCGATGCAGCCGCACCCCCATGACGTCGATGTGAAGGCATTGCTGAGGATTGCGGTCGTCTACAACATTCCCATCGCCTGTAACCGCTCCACCGCCGACTTCCTGATCTCTTCGCCGTTGATGAGGGAAGCGTATTGCGCCGTTTCGATCGATTACGCGGAACACCACCGGGAGCCCGGCGGATGCGCATGGCGCTGAGACAGAGGTGCGTTCAAGATGACACAACACCTGCCCGTCGGGAGGTGACTCGGGTGGGGATAAACCCCGCCCCTTGTACGGACCGATGTGCCCGTCAGACGCATACAAGGGGAGGGCTTTATGCCCTCCCGCCCAAAGCACTCATCTTGAACGCAAGATTGCATGAGACGTCGCTGACCGGCCGAAGCCCGGGCCGGACGGCTTTCTGGCGGGCGCTCTATTCGCAGTGATGCTTGATGTTCACTCCCAGGACCATGAAGATGACGCTCTCGGCGATGTTGGTGGTCTGATCGGCCACCCGCTCGAGGCACCTCGAAACGATGATGGTCTGAACCGAGCGCTCCACCGCCGGGGCCTCCTTCACCATGTGGTCCAGCAGGCTCTTGAGGACCTTCACGTTCAGATCGTCGGCCGTATCGTCCATCTGGCAGACTTCGCGGGCTTCATCCGCGTTCTGCCTGACGAACGAGTCGATGACCGTGCGCAGCATGTCCAGCGCCGTGGTGGCCAACTGCTCCAGGGACGCGTTGGGAGGCAGCGGAGGCCGGCGGCTCATGAACACCCCCCTGCGCGCCACGTTGACGGCCAGGTCCGCGATGCGCTCCAGTTCGACGGCAATCCGCATGCAACCCACGATGAAGCGAAGATCCCGCGCCATGGGCTGCTCCAGGGCGAGCAGGCGAAGGCTGAGCCGGTCCACGTCGACTTCCAGCCGGTTGATCGCGTCGTCGCCGCGGATCACCTCCTCGGCCAGTTCCACATCCCGCTCGAAAAAAGCCTTTGCGGACTTCTCCAATGCCGTTTCGGTCCGCGCGGCCATCTCCAGGATGATCATCCGGAGCCGGTCCAATTCCTTGAGGAATCGACTTTCCATATCCTTCACTCCCCCGGTGGAATGTATCTCCCGGACACTGCCGGGTCCGGACGCCGCCGCTCTCTTGTTCGGCGAAATCGCGGATATGCCTCGGCCTGTCTGTAAAATGTGAAACGGCAATCGATACGCTGCGGGAAATGAGCCGGCGAGAAAGAGAGCAATCGTACGGCGCGGCGAGATGGAACCGGTGAAGATTCGGACGACAGGCGGGCGAAGAGAGCTCCGCTTCGCCGTCGCCCCCCGGCATGGTCTTCGGCAGACCGGCCCGCCTAAACGGGAACCGATCGTCCCCCGCTTCGACGCCAAACGGGCCTGCAGACCGGTCGGCCCGCGGGCCGCAACGATCCGGAGACGATCAGCCCCAGGGCAGCATGTTCCCCGTTCTGAGGAAGTGGTTCAACTTGAGTTCGAGCGTCTTCATTTCGGTGGCATACTGTTCATCGGACAGCGTCTCCACCAGCTTGTTTCCCTCCGGGGTCAGCCCGGTGAGGACCTGTTTCCAGACCGCCCTGGTTGTCCCGGCCCCGCCGTCGCTGAGCCTGATGGAAAACCGCATCGCCCTCGTATCATTGACCCGGATGAACTGAATTTCCGCCGACGGTTCGTATCGGCTGATCACCCAGATGTCAGGACCTTCGCCCGGGAAGTCCGTTTCGAAGATGCAATCCAGGTCCGCAAAACCGGAATCCGAGTAAACCATTTTGCATTCCCAACGGTCGATCCACTCGTATTCCTTCGTCGGACAAAGAAGAGGAAACACGGCATCCGGCGGTGCCTCGATGTGCATGGTGTAGCTTCTTACCGTCCGCTTGCCCGCAAATCCTTTCATGGCGTCTCCTATCCGCTTTTTCCCGTGGCAGGTCGAGGACAACACGTCGCAGTATAGTATGCCGGTGTATCGAATTCAACAGGTCATGCACCTTCGCGAGGTTACGCGGCACCATGAGCCCCCGCAAAACCGGGCACCGGTCGGTGAGAGGGAGGGAGGAAAGCGCGTGGCCGGCGCTTCGACAGGTCATGCCAAGCCGTCCGCCTCCGGCAGGCGCATGATTCTCGATGCGTTCCGCTGATTTCGCCGCTGGATGCGTTGGCCCCGCCGGCTCCCCGGGCTCATGAAAAACCAAGGACGTTGGGCAGCCAGAGGACCATCTGGGGGAAGACGATCAGGAGCAGCAGCCCCGCGAACATGAACAGCAGAAGCCAGGCGACCCACGGTACGGTATCCTCCATGCGGGCACCGGTCAATTTGCAGCTCACCATGAGGTTGACGGCCATGGGCGGGGTGAATTGTCCGATGGCGATGACGTAAGTCATCAGCACGCCGAACCACACCAGGTCCCAGTGGAAGCTCTGAGCGACCGGAACCAGGATGGGACAGAAAATGAGAAAGATGGAAATCCCGTCCAGGAACATCCCCACAATCGTCAGGAACGCCATGAGAATCACGATGACGGCGATCTCGCTGCCTCCCCCGAGATTGACCAGCCACTTCGAAATGGGGTCGACGATGCCGATGGTGCTTGCGGCCCAGGCGAAAACACCGGCCAGGCCGACGACGATCAGGATCACCGCCGACGTCTCGGCGGATTCGATGAGGAGCTCATGGACGTCGCGCAGTGTCAGGGTGCGATAAACGAAGGCGCCGATGACCAACCCGTAGACCACGGCCACCACGGCCGCCTCCGTCGGAGTGAACCATCCCGTCCGCATGCCGCCCAGGATAACGATCGGAGCCATGAGCGCCCAGAAGGCCTCCTTGAAGGACTTCCAGACCTCGGACCTTGCCTCGTCCGTTTCCCGGCCTCCGAACTGATAACGAATGCTGAGAAAAAGCGACGGGATAACGAGCATGACGCAGGCGAGCACTCCCGGCACGACCCCACCCACGAACAGTGCGGGAACGGTGGCGGAGGGAACCAGCACGCTGTAAATGATGAAAGCCACCGACGGCGGAATGAGGATGTCCGTGGAACCCGCGGCTGCGGTGACGGAGGCGGCGAATGCCGGAGGATACCCCTCGCGCATCATGGCGGCGAGCATCACGCCTCCCACCGCGGCCGTGCAGGCCGGCCCCGAGCCCGAAATGCCGCCGATGATCATGGCGACGAAGATCGTGATGACCGCAAGCGACCCCCGGCCATGGCCGATAATGGACCTCGCGAAACGCAGGAGCCTCTCCGCGACGCCCGACCGGTCGAAAATGGCTCCCGCCAGCACGAACATGGGCACCGCCAGGAGCGGGTACTTGGCGATTCCCGTATACACGTTGGTCGGAACCGCCATGATCCCGAGCTTCGCCTCCGCGATGGCAAAGATCCCCGCAAGTCCCAGTGAAGCGGCGATGGGCACGCTGCAAAACAAAAGAAACAGGAAAGCCCCGAAGAGAATGAACGCCGACATCAGCTCTTCTCCCTCCGGAGACGAACGATCACGCCTATGGCGCGTCCGGTGATCGCCGCGGAAAGAATCGGAAGCCACACGGTGTAGACCCAGGTGGGAATCCCCAACCCCGGCGACGTCACTTCGAACCGGTATTCATCCCAGGCCATCCGCGCTCCCAGGATCGCCAGAATCAGAAAAGTGAATGCCGTCACGGCCGTGGCTCCCATGACGACCGCCCTCCGCTTGCCGGGGGACAGGAAGTCCACGAAGTACGTGATGTTCAGGTGTCCGCTCTTTGCCATCAGGCTGGAACTCCCCAGCAGGGCCATGGCCACCATGAGAAATATGGAAAACTCCTCCGTGAAAGCGAACGAGAAGTTCGTCAGGTAGCGCACCACGACGTTCGCGAACGTAATGACCGCCAGGAGCCCCAGGATGATTCCCGCGATGTTTTCTTCTATTTTGAGTGGGATTTTTGTGCGGGGCCGGTTCATGTCCCCGGGAGGGTTGCATTCCATGGTTCTTCTCTCTCTCCGGCATCAGGGGTGGGGAAACAGGAGCGCGTCAACGAACGGGGAGGCGTGCACCGGAGCTTGCGGCGGATGCACGCCTTCGAGCCGATCAAGAAGCGGCCTGAATTCATCCCGTGCAGCAAAATGCACTGCGAAGGGCCCGGAGGAAGAGCGGCGCTCCATCTCTTCTTGCACGCGTCCTTCGTGACAATCACGCGACGACACGTCTTCCATGCCCGCCCGGACGCGCGCGCATGGAAGACGGCGCACGACTACTTGCGGCCCGCTATGGCCGTCTCGGCTTTCTTGACCAATTCCGCACCGATCTGCTTGGCCCATTTGTCGTAAACGTCCCGGGTGGCCTTCCTGAATTCCGCCTTTTCGGCCTCCGTCAGCTTGACCACCGTGACGCCGAGCCCCTCGATCTCCTTGGTCAGGCTCTCGTCAGGGGCCACCAGCCCCTTGCGCGCCAGCACGATGTTTTCCCTGCCCGCCTGCAGCGCGGCCTCACTCACGGCCTTCCGGTCCTCCGGCGTCCAACTGTTCCACACTTCCTTGTTCACGACGAAAATCAGCGGATCGGCCACATACCCCCAAAGGGTGAGGTTTTTCTGGTTCGCGGCACTGTGAAGCTTCGCCGCCATGTACACGGTCAGGGGGTTTTCCTGCCCGTCCACTGCGCCGCTGGAAAGGGCGGGCACCGCATCGGCCCAGCTCATCTGCGTGGGGTTGGCGCCGAGGGCGGTAAACGTTTCCAGGAAGAGCGGCGAGCCGACCACCCTGATCTTCAGGCCCTTGAGGTCCGAAGGCTTGCGGATGGCAACCTTGGAGTTGCTGAGCTCCCGGAATCCGTTCTCACCCCACGCCAGCGGAACCACGTCCTTCCCTTCCAGGACCTTGAACAACTCCTTGCCGACATCCCCTCCGGTGAGGGCGTCGATGGCCTTGTAGTCCGGCATCAGGAACGGCATGGCAAAGATATTCAGCTGTTGTACCTGGGGCGACCAGTTGATGGTGGAACCGATGGCAAGGTCGATGGCTCCCTGCCGGATGGCGGTGAATTCCTTGGTCTGGTCCCCGCCCACCAGGCTGGTGCCCGGATACATCTTGACGTTGATCCGTCCGTTCGTCTTTTCCTTGATCAGCTCAACCCAGCGCTCGCCGGCCACCCCCCACGGAAAAGGCTTGCCCAGGACCGTGGAAAGCTTGTATTCCGCTTTGTAATCCGCCGCCTGAACCGCCTGGGCAAAGCCGAAAGCTACGATGGCCACAAGAACGAAAAGCACTCCCAGCACTCTTTTCATAACTGTCCTCCAATCAACGCCGGTTTATGTGAAGTGCGCCTAAGAAAAGGGAATTAAACAATATTGTGATCAGACAACGAAAAACGATATTAGAGGGGTCCGACACTGTCAAGCGTTTTGTGGACGGGGAAATCCGGCGGTCCATGGCTCCTCGCGCGGCGGAGACGCCACCTGACCCCGGGCGCTCAACAAATCCCGCATCCCCGGAAGGAGCGGCATTCCGCGCGCGATGTCCGGCGTTCGCCCTGCCTTCGTCACGGCTCCGGCTTCTCCGCGGGATGCGCGGCCGGGCGGCGTTTTCCATCCGTTCGTTTTCCGCCGGCCCGTTTCTTCCCCGCGCACCGCACCGAACCCGCGCCGGGGGAGGCCCCGAACGGGTCGGCTCCAAAGATGCGCGCCGGCCGTTCTTCATGGGCGGAGCGCACTGGAGAAGCACACAAAAGAAGTTGCCAACGCGGGGAAAAAGATTTATAGGGAGCGGTCGATTTCTCTTAACGATAAAAGGAGCAACATGAAGATCGTCTGCCCGTCATGCAATTACGTCGGAGAGAGCGCGGCCATCGCCAAAGGTTCCCGAAAGCTCGAAATCACCCTCTGGTGCTGTTTCATCCTGCCGGGCATGCTCTACACCATGTGGCGGCAATCAAGGGACGGCCAGTACCAGGGGTGCCCGCAGTGCCGCGAAGGGAAGGTTCGGCTGATCAGCAGGAAAGACTGGAAAACGTACGAGCGGAGCGGAAAGCTGCCGACCGTGTAGTCGACGAAGCGTCCGCCGGTGCTTGCATGCGGGTTACCCCGTCGCGCTTTGGCAAGCGGCCGTCCGGCATCAAGCCGACCGGCCTTTACCTGATACGGATTTACCTGGAAAATAGACTCCCTCGGGAGTCTATTTTCATGCTTCGCGGGTGTCGCAGGGGGCATGGATAATTGCGTTCAAAATGATA
>ERZ795032.409-NODE-409-length-49315-cov-7.652274_pt1 | contig 49315 bp, 55 predicted proteins | sample MGYA00375124_ERZ795032 | MGnify/ENA primary metagenome ERZ795032 (study PRJEB30167, sample SAMN05720154) | activated sludge metagenome | isolation source: Anaerobic digester | place: China | collected 2015-12-16 ...
GTATTTCGTCTTGTCGTCAATCGTAATTTCCTTGCCACCGATCCCTAGGATGGCCGTTCCGGTGATCGCATCCGCGCTAATTAATATTCTCGCGGCGTAGGGGACATCCTTATCCTGCACCACTCCAGCAGAGAGCACAACATCCTCCGAGAGCAGTACCGGAGAGTCCACGTCGGGCAAGGCGTCAGTGACGGTGAGCCCCAAGTCACCATAGGGCACAAAATAAGTGAGAGCCCGGCTTTCGTCAGGCTCCCAAAGGACGTTGCGCCAGTAAATCTGTGTGGTTCCGTTATTCCTGTACGTCGGCATTTTCCAGTCCTCCTATCTGCAGCTATCCTCTCCGACAGGCATAAGTTGTGTTTTCCGCAAACCCTCCCACCTGTCGTATTCCCACAGATCCCCGCTCGAATCCAGCAAAATCATCCCATTCCGCGAATCGCCTTCAATTTGCGTGATGTTCAGCCCCGGGGCATACTCGGATATTTTCTCCCCATCGAGAGAAACCACCCAGACGCTACCGTCATCGAACAGCACTGCGACGGAAGATTCCTCACCGAACACAACCTGTTTCGCGCCCGTGATTCCCGGAATTCGCTGAAACGTCGTCCCGCCCATCCCCGATAAAAAAACGCTGCCGTCCTCGGTGACAACGCCCGTCCCGTATCTTCGTACAGGAGTTCCAGCCGGAAGCACTACCGGGGATGGAATTTATAATCCCAACGCAGTAAATTTCAAGACCTTTTGCCCAGCCCCAGCTAGAATTATCTGGGGAGTTGTGGCGTGTAATTTATCTGCGAATATATTTTTACCGATATCAATAATCTCAGCCCATGTCACACCATAATTCTTTGTAAGGAAGAACTTCCCGCTGGTGTTATTATGCTTTATTGATATTAACGCCTTCCCATACCCAAGAGTAATCATATCCAAAACACGATATTCTCCAGGTCCGAGGATAATTTCTGTCCACGTATTACCATAATCAGATGACCGGTAAAACTTATATGTTTCGGTGTCGTGGAATGACACCATTGCAAGGACGGCACCTCCTCCAAGATACAATAATTTATTAACAGATGTTTCCGTCTCCCCACCATCAAATAAATATAGGCGAGTCCAATTCACACCATTGTTATTAGACCGATAGACTCCCCCTGGGTAATCAGGTGGGCCGTAATGATTGTATTCCGACCATGTCCCGGCAAGCAAAACTCCAGAGCCAAGTGGGACAATACTATTAGTTCGCGTCCACCTGTACCAACCAGTATCAGGAGTACCCATCCTGTACCAGTTCTTTCCATTATTTGTGGACCTCATTACTGATGCATCGTTTCCATATGAGGCAAATAACTGCCCTTCACCATCAAAAACCATGTCAAATAGGGAAAAGGTTGCCGGGGAAGATCCCTTTGTCCAGGTGATCCCGTAGTCGCTTGAATAAAAGACATCGGTCCTATTCAGGCCACCCATGACAACATTACCATTGCCAGCGTTCGCTATATGATCAACGTATCCAGAAGAACTATCCCAACTATGGGTATGTTCCCAAGTCTCACCATAGTCAGTGCTTGTGTATATTCTTGTATATAGATATGTTGCCAGCAACACCGTCCCTGGAGCCACGGTAGCGAAAGCATTAACACGTGCCAAGTAGGGTAACTCCCATTCTGCCTGCCATGGGGTAAATGTTACCACAGGCAAGGTGAACCGCCGCAGCTCACCCTTCCCCTTTTGCCGCCCTAGCACCTGGTATCCCGTCACACCGCCCACACCTCCAGTGACGCCTCCGCCGTGCCTTGTGTCGCCGTGGTCGCGGCATGTCCACGGGTCTGCACTTTCCGGGCGCAGGCTGCAGGGATTGCACCTATTTGATGCACCTTGTACCGGGAATAGGACGCGGTAATGGGCAGCGTGTCACCTGGTGCCGTATCGAACTCGATTTCCCCACGAATCGGATCAAGCGTAAATCCCGTTTCAGGATTTCCATCTATATCTACCTCGAGTGTGCCATCAATGATGCAGGGATTATCCAGTGTAAACACAGTTGTTTCACCATCGCCAGTGCCTACAGCTTCATCAACAATATCTGTGTGCCCACCAATACCCACATAAGCAGTCTCTGCATCATCAATTGGGGACTGACTAAACGGATCTGTAACTCCAGAAGATTTCACCTGTATCATTTGCAAATAACACGATTCGTCTTCGTAAATAATAGCAACAGTAGATCCACTTGATGGCGCTTCATCAAGTATTACAACATCATCTGACACCCCATAACCGGTAGTTACTGTGTCATCGATCGTCACCTCGTAAATCACAGTGGGCAGGGCTGCAAGCGTAAACGATGCACTTCCCGCCGCAATGAATGTCTCTCTCCGGCGCGCTAGGAGATACACATTGTTAGCGGTCCCCGCGCCGGTGCCATATGAATATGTTGCGGTAACCGCTTGGCCGGCTGTAGGAATGCTGCCGGCAAGAAACGTAATGACGCCAGTTGTGCGGTTGACGCTGTAGTTCGTGCTCTCGGTCTTTGTCACACCGGCCACCTTTACAGTTAGAGGGGAAACAGTGAAAATGTGGCCGTGGTCGAGTGCGAAAGAAGCCGTAGCACCATCGCCAGTACCTACAGCTTCATTTGTGACAGTTGTATATCGATCGTTCCAGATCTCAACCTCAATGGGGTTGGAACTACCACCAAGCGGGCGAGCACCAAAACCGAGCAGTAGTGCGGGAGAATCATCTTTGTAGATGTCAATCTTAGGGATACTCATTTTGTCCTCCTTCCAACAAGCACCGAGGTGCCGACAAGCAGGTTATTGAAGATTGCAGGATCTGCAATAACTTCAATTTCTTCATCTTGGCCAAGCATACGCACTTTATATCGCTGTGAGTCAATGCGCGCAGTAATGACGCCTTCTATAGCATTGTTGACGCGATCTGATGCATTACGTACAATACGCACAATGGTCTTTTCCACGCTATTGGTCGCGCGAATAAACATGCCCCCAATCTCCTGTGATGCAGGGATGCGGCGCAAGGTGAGTCGTGTAATCCACGTATCCAGTGTATGTGTTGCATTCTCTACAATCCAGTCGGAGTCTGCATAATGCACATTGTCACCAGCACGAATAAGTGGGTTACCCGGTATTTCCAAAATACCCTCAACACAACGAGCTGCATCAATAAGTGCTCTTTCCCCAAACTGCTGTAGCGCTCCCCACGAATCAACACCAGAAAAAGCAACTCGTCGCTCACGTCGACCAAACTGATCAACAGAGGCCTGGTCAACTATTTCAACACTTCGTTTGATTTGCTTTGCTTCAATCGGTCGAAATGTTTTAGGTGTTGGCAGCAGATCAGTAATTGATGCTTTAGGTAAGATCTCGCCCTCTGTACTACTTTCACCTGTTGCTTCTGTATGTGTGGTAGATGTCCACTGTACAATACCATCTGCATCACCCAATGATACTGAGTCAACAACCGACTTTTTAACACCCCAAACATCGACAATAACTGGGACAGGAACAGGATCAACAGGATCAGCAGGATCATCTGGATCTGGTATGCTGGAGCCTTTCATAATTTCAATTGCATTCTGAACTGGTACTTTGTGATCTACGCCGTTCAGTGTAGCCGTTACACTTACAATTGTGTAGGTCCCTAGTGTTGAAGAAGCGGTAATAAAGAGCGTCCAGCCTGTACTAGTTACTCGAGTGCTAATTGCTTTTCCAGCCCACTGAATTGATTTAGCTTTGGCACCTGAGACCACAATGTCGCCAATGTCAATGCTTCCGGAACTAGGGCGCTGAAAAACTCCAAAAGGTGCAGTTACCCAAATGTTGCCGCTGCCGGGTGTTTCGCCATTAACAACAAACTCCATGTGAATATCGATGTTCTGCCAATAATCAAAAGTGCGGTTGCCATAGTAATCACGAATTACACGGGCGCCGGCAAATTGGCCAACAAGTGTATAAGTTCCCGCAGCTCCTGAAGTAATGGCAATATCAGTCTTGTAGCTGTTGTAGTAATTGAAATTTTCCAGTAATACTCCAGAACCAACAATAGACCATGGGTTTGTTCCAACACTGCGTGGTCGCAGGTGTACGCTACCTACAGCACCATACTGCGGATCATCAACTTCATAGTAACCGTCCTTGTATGTAATATAAGAACCAGGAAGATCACCAGGTTGAAATCCAGAAACACGTGCTGGCGGAATAATGGGTATGCTTTTGGACGCCTTGTACAGAAAGTCGGTAATGGATAGGCTACTCATATGTGACCACCTTCTCCAACTCAAACCACTCTCGTATTTCTTTTGTTACTACAAGCATGGTGCCATCAGTATTAAATGAAAGAGATGTGGTAGTATGCCGTCGTTCAAGAAATGCTGTTGGTTGTGTTGGGCTTGTCGTAATCATTAGTTCACTGCGAATATACGGATTTGCTCCCTGCTGAATTACGTAGGTTGTAGTAGTTGTTTGAACTCCCTGAACTGCAGTAGTTTTGATGATCTGATGTAAGTCGTTGTATTCAAAGATGTTCTTAACTACCAAACCCGCGGGGCCAGAAAGTTGCGCACTAAAAATCTTTTCACCTGCTCTATCTGTAACCAGTGTGTATGCGTCATAAGTTGATGTGGTTGTTTTTCGCTCAGCTGCTTGTTCCCATGCATCATCCTGCTCAACAATGATTACATTGAAATACTGGCTAGCGTCGATGTTCTCTGTAAAAGATAGAGCATCTGCAAGATTCCAGATTCGGATCTTGTCCGTAAGCGTATAACGCTGTGTACCTGGATCATAGAATAGGCGCGCACCACGTAGCGCCTCCAACATTGTAATCCAGGTACGGAGTGTGATGCCTTCAACAGGTATTGTAGGAAACTGAGTAACCTGCGACATGTCATCAATTTCAACTGGAATAGCATCCACAATATCAGTGTACGAACCCATTTCAATCTCTGAGTCAAGACCTTGCGCTGTTACGTCATCAGTGGCTATCAATGACCAAAGACCTGTTTCGGCATTGTGTGTCGCCTGTACTACACTACCTGAAAACAAAACGTTCTCATCAGCATCAGTAATTTGCACCGAAGTGCCAGCAGCTTGGAATTGTTTAACAACAAGTGTTGCGCGCGTTTCACCACCTGGCATTGATTCAATAGAACTTCCAGCAAAAATCTCTCCAATGTTTGAGACTACTCTAGGTTCAGTGTAAGTGTGGATGCTCATCTCTGCATCTACCCACACTGGAGCAACATCACCGGCTGCTCCAGCATAGATAGGCATGTGCCATGTTACACATGTGTAACTGTTTCCAAGACGTGTTAAAACCATCTGCGCTGCAAAACGTCTGTGTTTTGTAAGAGCATGTGTGCGGGATGGAATCATGTTGGATAGTCGCGCACGTAAAAAATCTTGTGCGTACGGATATAACCGAAACACCACGCTGTTCATTATATTTCCTCCAGCGAAACTGTTATTGTGGCAATTTCAGGATATCCGCCAACAGGTATTACACCCGTCACCGTAACTGCTTCATATTCTGTTCCGTCCACATCCACAAACCCAAATGGAGTACCATCCAAATACGGAATTAGGAGTTCTTCAAGTCCCTGTTCCGGTAGTGTAAAAGTCCAACGTTTCTTAACAGCGCGGATGATAGTATCAAGGGCACCAGAAAGGGTACGCCGCTGTGTGCCTACCGTAAATGTCTCACGTCGGTAGTTATCACTGGTGGGAGGATATTCTAAAGTATATCCAAGAATTTCCATTTTTATCCCTCCCTAGCATATGCAGCATCCAAGGCTGCAGCTGATACACCAGTGTTAGTACGCGCTGCAGACATTGCTGCTGCAGCAGCAGCAGCAGCTCTACGTGCCATAGCATCAATTGCTTTGTTAATGTTTTGAATTGAGGTCTGCATCGCCATTTCTAGTGCTCGCCCCATTGCATAACCCATATTCATTCCTGCATAACTAGCCGCAGCAGAAAGTGTTGGAACTGCTGCAGTAATTTGACGCTGCAGAGAATCCATCATACTCTTACCTGCATCAAAGCCCAGCTTCTCAAAAACAACTTTCAGTGCATCAGCTGTTGCAGTAAGTACCGTGATCATACGTTCACCAATTGTGGTGATCATTTGATCAACACCAGCAATAGCGTTTTGAAATTCGGCAGCCGTTTTCACCGTTTCTTGTGCCAAAACCGTAAATGCGCCCGTAGTAGTCTGTGCTGCAGCTGTTGTTTGATCCAGCGGTGCAATCATTTTGGTGGTGATCGCAGTGCCGCCAGCAGTTGCCGTATCGACAACACGCATTTTTAAGTTGCCCATTCCATCATCCACCAGCTTGACACTTTTGCCAGCGAACACATCCATAGGCTTAGCAAGACGCTGTTCAATTGCACTACCTGCAAGTTCAGCAGCTGCTTTGGATTTCTGTGCTGCTTCCTGCAGTTTCTGCGCAGCAGTGTTAAATTCTCCCGCTACCATGCCACCTGTAGTGCGCGCAAGTGTCTGGTTCTCTCGGAGAATGTCACCAATTGAAGAGCCCATCATACGAGCCGCTTCAGTGCCTGTGGCAACAATAGCTCCGGTTGTTTTGTCAACGATCTGAATGAGGCTCTGTCCGGCAGACTCCATAACCATGCCAACAAAGTTCTCAGTTTCCATCAAAATGTTTCCAACGCCTGTACCAAGCTCGTCAAACACTTTAAACGTATCACTCAACAGAGACTTGGCTTTGTCGGAAAACGACTTGATGGTCTTTTCAGTTTTCTGCATAGCATCGGCAATTTCAACAAATAGCGCATTGCCGCTCTGTTGGCCCATAGTGCGTAGTGCATTCACAACAACTTCGCGAAGAGCTGGATTTTCAAAATTCTTTACCAGCTCTTTGCTGATTTCATCAGTCTTGTCGGTTAAAATGCTTTTCAGCAACTCTGTGCCCTGCGCCACAGATAACATTCCATTACCGACAAGCTGGTCAAGCGCAACTGTTGTTTCTCGTGCAAATGAAAGAATTTCATCACTTGCGCGCTGCACACTGTTGCGAACCTTTTCAACAAACGTTTCTGTAGGAGCATCCCGATTCGCTAGAGCCTGATCAAGTCCACCCAATTCTTGCATTACATATTCTGTTGTTTGGCGCAACACAAACTGCATATCTTCCGGTAACTTGTAGAAGTAGCTCAGGAAAGACTCAATTCCTTCTCGTCCCTTCAGCATAAACACGGATTTAATTGTATCGCCCCAAACACGTGCAAGTGAAAGAACCTGCTGCTCCACAGTAGCTGAAGAGCTTAGAATCTGCTTTGTCATAACAATATTTTCATCAATGATACCCCTAAAAGCATCATCAAGTTCTTCAACCGCCTGCTGCAGCTTCTTCTTTTCTTCTCGAGATGCTTTTTCTTCTGCAACCATTTCCTGATACACTTTGGGCAGCTTTTCTAGTGATTCAGCGCAACCATCAAGTGCTTTGGAATAAAGATCAAGGATGTCGATTTGTTCTTCAAGTCCCTCACTAGACGTGCCATTCCACCAATCAGCTACGGCATTCCATGCTTTGTACACAATCCAGATTGCTGTTGCAATAAGTGCAAGCTTACCCAGGAATAATGCTGTGCTAATTGCGAGGGCTTTTAGACCATTTGCAACAAAGCCTAACACAGTAACTTTGAAAGAAAGTGCTTTAGTCAGCTGCCCAGTAAGTAGGTAATATTTCATAGCTGCAGCATGTGCCATGTTTTGTACGCGATACTGCATAGTCCAAGATGTTACTACCCGTGATATTGTCGTACCAAGTGATGTCAGGATTTTACTTAGAACAATGTATGCACCTGCAAGACCCAATACTGCAGTGGCCGCCCCCGCAAATTTGCCTACAGCCCATCCAACCGTAATAATGCGGGCAATAGTCTCAAGATGGTCTGAGATAAAGTCCCACGGAATGCTCATGGCAAAGTCCAACATAGCTGTGGCAAAGCGTTTTACTCCGGCTATGATTTCGTTGAACCGACCCACAAGCATATCTACATCAATTGAGTTCAATGTTGCCTTAAATTCATCAACTGTTGGCAGCAACATGCTGAACTCTGTAAAAAGCATACCTAATGTGCGCCCAAACAGGTTTACGCGATCAGCCCAATCTGCGAAAGCAAGGATTAGTTCGCGCAGCTGCGTAGCTACAGTTTTAGCAATAACTGCAATCTGATCAAAGCCCACATGCAGCAACTCATCAACAGCACCTGTGACACGCTTGGCAAGCATTTCATAGGACGACAACATAAGTTCCAAGTTACGCTGCACACTGCCAGAATTGATAGCCAAGTCATTGAGCTTATCATCCAATTCACCAAAAACACGATGCAGCGCAGAAGCTGCAGTAAAAGGACGCCGCCCAAACATCAGGAATGATTGTTCAGCAGTCATCGCTGTTTTAGACAAATCCATCAAAATGTCTTTGACAGCCCGAAGTTGCCCATCCGCGCCGCGTAGTTCAACACCGAGTTCTCTGAAAAGTTTAGCTGCGGTACTATTGGCGTGGTTAGCAGCTTGCATAAGCATAACAATAACGCCACGAAAAGCGACCATACCTTTGGCACCACGTAATCCCTGATCAGATAGCATACCAAAGATGACCGCAGTTTCTTCCAAGGTTAGATTAACATCACGCGCAAAAGGCGCAACATAGTGCAAACCATCTGAAAACTGTTCCATGGTCATGGCGGAATTGTTGGCAACATAGTTAAACACGTCACCAACACGAGAAGCTTCAGACCATTCAAGGCCAAAATTCCGAACTGCTTGCGCTACAAGACGTGCTGAATCAGCAAGATCATACTGCTGGACAATTGAAAGTTCTGTAATTGGGCGTGTAGCTTCCAAAACACCCTTCACACCTGCGCCCTGCGCGGCAATGAACTTCATTGCTTCTGCAACTTCAGTCGCTGATCGCGGAAACTCAATACCTAATTTTCGTGCTTCTTCAGTCATCACAGCAAGTTCAGCAGCCGTAGCAGAAGATTTTGCAGCAACAATGTTCATCTGGAGCTCAAAAGCACCGCCCACATTTAAAACACTGTTTGTTAGTTTTGTCGTAGCGGCTGTTACAACTGCTGCGCCTGCAGTAAGTGCACCCATAAGGGGGTTAAAAAATCCACCCAAGGACGAACTCAAACGCTGCATTTTATGATCAAGTGAGATCATTGACTTGCTGAATGAATCAAGTGCAGACAAAGCTTCACGTGCGTCAGCAGTAATAAGTAGTCGAACATCCCCTAAATTCATCAATTCACCCCCAAACGTAAAAGGGGCCAAAAACAACTAAAGTGTTTGGCCCCTTTTCCGCTGCAGAAACTCATCGAGCTGTTGCTCCGCAGTCGTGTCCGACACGCTCGATATAGCCGAACCTGCCGTATTGGCGTTTGCTGGAGCCACTCCTAGAACATACGGCATTACTTTCAAATATCCATGTGCCTGCCAGTACGTAAAGCCAAAAAATTCTTCGGGGGTAATACCAAAATGCATCCTGAGCGCCAGAAGAATGTATGGCCATGTTAGATCTTCAGGGACAGACCCCCTATCCCGGCCTGAATTTTCTTGGAAAAATTTGTGATCATACCTGGAATATCATTTTCCTCGGAGATCACATCAATAAGCTCTAGCGCATAATCTACCGGCAGCTGCTCCCACTCAGTGAATGTGGGAAAAGCGCATTTCAGCAGCTTATCCGCAGCAGGTAGAATTGCGTCGAGCACTTGCTGTCCAGAAACAGTTCCGTTAACCGGCTTAATATGCGAAACAATCTCAGGCAGCAGCTCTGTAAACTCTACGTATGACAATCGATGCAGTTCATGCGCAGTGCCAAAAATAGTTACCTCAACCTTTTCAGGACGCGGAAAATCACGCATATTTACCAACCACCCTCCGGAGCTGCGCTCGCATCATATTCAATAGTCCTGTACAGCTGGTGCCCCGCGGGCTTGGTGCTATCAGCAAGAATGGTAAGCAGAATAGGAAGTGTAGTATGCGCAGATTCTTCAAACAGCATTTCGAAGTCACCCTCAACTTGACATTTCCAGAGGCGAAGGCAAAGATACTTACCATTGGTCTTCTTATGCCAGAACTCCACAAGGAAGGTGTCACTGGTAGTTGTACCGCCACCAACACCAAATCCAGTCCCATCAAAGGTGGCATGCTTGTACTTGACAGTTACAGAATCACCTTCTTCTGTCGCTGTGCTATCTGCAACCCTATAGATTGTGCCATTCAGCCGATCGATGTAAAAATCAGTTCCTTCAACCAGTGTTACAGGAGTATCTTCAACCGTTTTCACAGAGTCCAGCGTAGAAATACGGCTACCAGATAGTTTCGAATGTCTCAGATCATACAGGGGGACAACATCAGACACAAAATCTGCAGTTACACCCTCAGTTTCTGTATACTCAGAAAACTGCGGCATAATGGATCGAATAGTATCCAAGTTGAGTTCCAGCAGATTGAATGCCATTTCACCAGTCTCTTTAGTAAGAGCCTGCTTAACCACCTGCGCAGGAAAACCTGCTTCAACCTTATACCACTCATTGCCAACCTTGGCCCGAACCTGGCCTGATAGCTGTCCCACACAAACGCCGTCGATAAAAACTCGACCTGTACCAATTAGAATATCATCAGCGTTTTTAACAAAGGCCATTATTATTCCTCCTAAGCCATAAACTCAAGATTTATCCCTATTGCCCACAACCCCTTGCGCTCATCTGATTCTGTTATTTCTGTGGTTGTAATTGCAGTCAACATGCAGCCTGATGCATCTCGACGCACAGCTGAGTACAGATTGGTGCAGAAAAGATCAATAGCGTGCAAGACATCTTCAACACCACCACCCAAAAATGGAAGCACCAGCGTAACCGCAAACATACACTTACTCATTCCACCATTCAGTGTAAATACGGCGTTTGCTGGCTGAATCAAAATAAATGGCGGTGTACATGCTTGTGCATCAGTTGTTACTGTAACTGGTAAGCCCGCTTTTTCAACCACATATGCATGAAACTCACCCAAACGCGCAACACCTGCAACAAAAAGGTTTAACGCAGTTTCAAACACGCGGCATTACACCTCCCGTGTAATCCATGTACGCAGAAGCTGTGCAATTTTCTGACGTCCCGCAGTAGAGAGGCCAATAAAAGGCCTAGCGGGAATACGTTTTGATGCACTACCATATTGGTGCACAGGTGCATATGGATTTCGCGTACCGATTTCTGCACGTCCTGGGCTTGTTATAACATATAGACTTCGACGCATCGCACCAGTACGCTGCAAAATGCGCATTGCCCCACCCATCTTACTACGCTGTTTACGTGTAGCCTTACTCAGCCGTTTCCAGGCTTTTCCATCAGGAGATCTTTGCGACGTAAAGCAGTTATTTGCCTCCTCAGAAAGCACGCGGCCCACCTTCTGCCAAACCTCGGTTGCAGTAGGCCGCTGCTTAAGTGCTGCTAGCTCACGCTGTACTTCTGGAATACCAGTAAGCTTCAGTACAATCTGCATTACCACAAATCCAATACACTTTTTGTAAAAACTTGTGCATCGGACCCTCCAACAACACGACGCGAAGGTATTTCAGAGCCGGGTAACTGCCCTGACGCAACAAATGCTTCCAAAATTGCCGTAGCTGTTATGTGACGATCCTGCATTAGTTCCTCATGTTCTGAAAACTGTGCAGCTGCATAATACGCAGCTTCTTTAGCTACAGCAGTCCGGATTGCTTCCGGTACCGGAGATTGCAGCGGCACCGGAAACATCCGAGATAACATTGCATCAGCGAAATTCGTAGCTGCGGCAATGTGGCGCTCTAGAAACGCATCAAACTCCCCGTCACCTGGAAACTTTGCCGTCATCTGTGCGACAATGGGTAGGTACAGCTCTCCACGCACATCTTCAGGCGTGCAATACATGATTAGTCCTCGAGGACCTGCACCACCATGATCCCAGTGGAAATTTCCAGAACCGGCAGCGGATGCGTCTCAACAAACAGACTCCTGCTTTTCCCATCCTGGCTGATCTTCATTTTCGAGAAAAGCTCCGACTGCAGAAGCGGATAATTGGGATCGATGTCGAAATCATGGATTGCGCCATAGTGCATCTGCCACACATCCGGCGAAGTAAGAAGAACTTTCTTAGAAGGCATATAAGCAGTCAGTGTCCCAGTGTTATCTGCAGGGTACGTGCCCACATGCTCCACAATCGTACCAATGCCCGGAATATTGGCAATCGGAGTAACAAGCGTGTCAGTCTGCGCCATGTTGAGCTGCAGCAGCTGCACACCCGCACTCTTAAGCCATCCAATTACGTAAGCGTTGTTGCGGAACGCATCAGCGGCTTCTTTGCCCAGAACAATCACAGTGGGCAGGAAACCATTCTGTTCCACATACGTCCTACGCAGTTCACGCAGGTGGAAAATAGGATCGATAGCATCACTACCAGCCCACTTACCAGTGCTGGTGAAAATGTTGGTATCAGCCGGCACACCGTAATCAATAGAGAATTTGCGGCCATACTGGTTCGTATAGCTAATTGCACCAGTTGTGGCGGCCTGCGCCCACAGCCATTCTTTGCGCCGTTCAATGGCTTTCATCATGTTGCGCTGCTTAATCATCACATGCTCAAGGAACGCATCAGACAGCTCAGTCTGAGCGCCAGCGCCCGTCAGGTAAGGACTGTATCCGGGAAGACGAAGCGCCCCCAGAACGTTTGCCCGAATTGGATCTTCAAGAAAAATCTGGGGCGGGGTAACAGTGTAGGTCGAAAAACCCTCACTGTAGTCAACCCGCGTTGCCGGATCTCCAGGATGTCCCATCGGAGCAAGATCACGCCGCCCACTTACCACATCAAACTCACATGTAGTTGTGGGTGAGGTAATTGCTCCTTTCTTCCCAAGTGCGGCACCAAAGAAGAACGGATCAGGCGTGATTTTGCGGACCGCATGCGTAAGAGTTGCCCACTCGCTGTTGAACACACTATTGCTCATTCGTCTGCCCCCTATCTAACGACGTCAGCCGGAACAAGCCCAGCAAAAGCCAGCCAGTTTTCCAATTTGGCGGCTACGGCCGTGTCCAGATCATCCCACTTATCAGTTCCAACATACAACATGTCTTTCGCAAGTTCTGCTTTCACCAGCACATTAAGCGTGGCGGTGCCGTTGACTGCCCCGACCTTCTTGGGTACAACCACATCAGCTTCTGCAACAAGTGGAAGGCACCCAGTAAGATAAGGCAGCACAACCTCTTCCTCTGCGGGCGGAACAGTGTAACTGTAGCTCGCAACAATAGCGTGCTCATTCGTCACAGGAGCATCAAATGTGATAGTGCCCCGGTGTGCATCAAGAGTAAATCCAGTAGTTACCGCAACGCTGTTAACAAAAAGCTCCAGCGACGCCGCAATTACAGGAGCATGCCCAAGGGTGAATGCAGTAAGCGTACCGTTACCAGTGCCAACCGCTTCATCCTCTACTTCAATTGGATCTTCTGGAGTAAGCAGCGTATACGTTTCAGGCGTAAAATCGCTGGCCGCCAGCGCAGAGATCGTACCGTCTGCATTCCTAACCATAACCTGGCCGCGCACATACGTAATATCAGCACCAGTCGTATTCACGAGTTCCACAACACGCCGAATCTCATTATCGAATACGCCAACCGTTAGATCATGATGCGGCTCCAGATCTCCCAACTTTCCAAAATAAGGCGTTCCAAACCTCTGCACCATCTTTCTACCCCCTATTCTTTCTGGCCATTCAGCTTCTTTGCTACACGATTAACCTGCTCAGAAATCAGCGTGTCACGACCATTTTGTGCAGCCTGCGTCCCAATCGCCGAAAGCTGAATTTTCGGAATTTCCGTAAAAATGTCTTTGAAAACCTGTTGCAGGCTAACCTCCGTGTTGTCAGCAAGCTTGATCATGCCCGTGTCAGCAAAAAGAACAGGACGAATCTTGTCCACGAGTGCTGGAGGAACTCCCTGCTTCACAAATTCGTCGCAAAACACCTTAATCTGGTCCGCACGCTGTTCTGCACGCATCTTGTTCAAGTCTGCTACAGCATTGTCAGCCTGTTTCTTCAGCGCATCACGCTCCTGCCCAATACGCAGCTTCTCAGCTTCTGCCTCCGCAAGCTTTACTTCAAGTTCCTTGAGTTTGGCCTCATCCACACTAACTACCTCCTCTGTTTGTTGCTGCCACGTCCCATCACTAAATACGATAGGACGTACACCAGGATGTGCTGGCTGATTTACAAGTGCGACACCCAGGAGTGCGGGACCCATCTTTTCACCTGTTTCCTTGTTCGTGTAATCAGGTGAATACTCAGCCGACATAAACCTAAACCGCCGCGCTTTAACCTCTTTTGCTGCTTCATCATCTAGTGCAAACTGAATATGTAAACCATCAGATTCAGCCCGCACACTCTTAATTGTACCAGGTGAAGGCGCGCCATCTCCGTGCCCCAATTTTACGGGCAGCGGATATGGTGTAGCTTTCCCAAAACTGGCCGCTAGCTGTGATACAAGTGTTGGTGTAATATCAATCGGCCCATACCGAGAATCGTGAAATTTGCCAACAGGCAGCGCATTATACCAAAACTCTTCTCCCAGCTGTACAACTTCTGTCAAAACGTCTATCACATCAGTTTCCCCCCTCCCCAAATCACAGGCGCGGGTATTGACTAAGCTTTCCGCGCTTTTGTGGTCACCCATTTATCCTTTACGCATTGGTTTTTACACCAACTTTCTCAGTTGTTTTATCGCCGGCAGTCGTAATAGGTGGCGCTGTGTTGCCTGCGGCTGCCGCTGCGGCCGTACCTGTAGCTGTGGTGCCACCCATATCGCCAATGCGCCCGACAGAACTGCGTGAGCCCACTTCCGGAAATCCGAGACGATCTCGAAGCCATGTCGCATCTCCCTCTTCAGGACGGACAAAACCAGCATTTACGGCATTCATAAACACTTTTGACAGCTGCTCCTGCTCTTCCGGTGTCTGGGAATTAAGTGTAGGAATAGTGCCATAAGATGCTTGTGGACCAAAATTCCATTCAATAATGGGCCGCCAAAGCTCCTCAATTTCCATCTCTGCAAGATCCCGAGCTATCCAAAGACATGCATCATCGAACATCCGCCAGTGAACTCGACCAAGTGCATAAGAACCGCCATCTTGTCCACTTTCAAGCAGTGCGGGTAAGAAAAGTGCTCGAAAAATCATACGGTTGCAAAAATCCATTGCTGAGGCATACGCACCTTCAATTCCTCCATGTCCCCCAGCAGCTACTGCTTCTACTGAATCCTGCACACCGATAGCAACGAACGCTTTAGAATAGGCACTTTCCAGATATTCTGCCATGTCGTCAGGATTTTCTGCTTTTCCAACCAACATGGGCATCCCAAACCGTTCAAGTGCTACTGCCCAAAACTTAAGAACTGCACGCTTGAATGCAAACCAACGCCAAACACGCCGCAGCCTGCTACGACCATAAGGATTAGTGCCTGCATTATGCCGCAGCAAATAACATTTGGATGCAGGAATTATGATTTCTTTTCCTGCAACACGTTGCACAATTGAAGAAACTACCAACGCATTATCAGATGCGCGTTCAAACTTGAATTCGATGGCAGACGGATCATACTGCTGCAACGACGAGAGCCGCCACTGCCCAGCATCTGGGACAAGCGTAAACTCAGCCACCCCAAAACCATAAGCCAATGCATCACTCAGAAGTGCTCGACGTTGTTCTTCCAGTGTTCCACGCATGTGTTCAATACATGTCAACACAAAGTTGTGAATTTTGGGATCCGTATGTACGTAGTTACCTATTTTGCGGATAACTGCGTAACAAAGAAATTCTAGTCCCACACCGACAGTCTCATCAAACTCCGCCATCTCGCGATACCGCAGCAGCAGTCTATCTGGATTTCGTACAGGCATATCCAACGAACTAAACAGCTGCGCCGCAACATCAGAATATCCCATACCTACTGCACGCCCACCAGAAAGCCTACGAATATCTTTGGTGCTTGCGCTGCCCACAGTTTCCTTAGAAGTTGTCATCTCATCCCTCCCCCCTCAAAAAGGTGTGGTGCAATTCTGTGGCCACCACTAACGGTCTTACTCACACCCCGATGTTTAATCTGCGGGTAGAAGGCGTACCGTAGTGCATCCCATGCGTGGTTATTTGCGTCCACAATCTGTGTCAAAATTGCATTGGTGTTCGGATCAACCTTATAGCGATACAAACCAGCCTCTTCAATTAGTCGCTTGCAACGCGGATGTATCACGATATTCTCAAATGAACGCAAGAATGCAATGCCATCTTCCACGCAACCTGTCCATTTAGGCGCCGCAGAAATGTTAAACCCCGCACGCCGCACATAAGAAACTGTTTCTGGGCGTGCAGCATCCGCAAAAATGGGCCACATACGTGATTCTGGAACTTGATTAAATAGCGCAGGCAGTTTATCAATATCAACACCCAGGCCACTTGCTTCATAGTCTACGAACAGGTTATTATCTTTGACAAAAGCGCGAATAAGGACTGTCGGATCCTGCGAAAAACCCCAGTCAACCCCAAAAAATAGCCGTATATCCGGCGGCGTAACAAATGACTCTACAACGTATTTATTGCGGAAGATAACGGCATCACTGATTTCAAGCGGAATACCCTCCCACACGTGCATATATGCGTCGTAGTCTACTCGCTTAAGATAATCCTTTTCATCCAGCAATACTTGTGGCACCCATGGATTATCACGCCACGTAAGTAACTGAACAAAAGCCTCAGGCGGCGCCTCTGTTACAAAACGGCGATATGTGGGATCAGTCGCCTCACCCGTATTGAAGGTCACCCATATTTCCGAATTTCGTTTACGGATGGTGGGAATAAGAATATTCCAGCTTGTCTCGGAAACTGTCTGCGCTTCTTCAACCCAACAATAATCAATGCCTTCAAGAGACTTAATTTCAAGCGGGTTGCGCCGAATACCCTTAAACAAGAACTCAGTGCCATTGCGCCCAATAATACGTGTACGTTGAACTTTGTAATAAGGACGTAAATGCAGAATTTCGATTTGCTCACTAAGCAATTTGTGCACCGAATCTGCAATCGACATCTGTGTTTCACGGGCGCATAGGACACGCACTTTTCTTTGTGTTCCCAATAACAGCAAAGCACGAGCACAACTCCAGCTACGACCAGCGCCTCGTCCGCCGTAAAACACTTTGTACCGCGCTGGCTGGAACAGCACTTGCATTCGATCTGGAAAATCAATGCTCATATGTACACCCCCCGCCAGCTATGACCTCTTTTGCTGTGTAGGAGATGCAGGCGCCTCAGTTCCGGCGTATGGCGAACGAATAAAATTAATTATGAGCTGCGGCCCATCAGAAATTCCCTCTTCCGCAAACTCATCTTCACCATCAAAACCGCCCAAACCCTCATTAGCACTTTCAGCGCCCCCTGCAACGCCTCCGATTCCAGCTCTATCGGCGTTAAACCCAACTGAAATGGCGCCAGTATTGGGCTTATCTGCACAAAAACCAGCATTAACACGCAGCATTTTTGCAATATCCTGCAGTGCTTTGATTGCATCATTCGGACTTAACAGCTCAACGGACTCATTAACGCGCATTCGGACACGTGTAAACAGGTCTTCAAATGCGGTAAACTGCGCATCCAAAAGCTGCGAAGTGCGCCGAGCGCCACGCCTCTGAAGCAGCGCACGCTCCCACCTATCGTACTGTGAACAGCGCAAATCCCAGTAAAATAGGTGATAATAGGCTCGAATTCGCAACAATTCTTGCCGATTTACCGCTGAAGATGGATCTAAAACGCCGGAAGCCAGCGTACTACTAGACATTCCAAGCTCAGATAACATGGATTCTGCAACACCACTTTCGGATCCATCCAAACTTAGGCTGCATGCAGCATCAGCCGCGCCAGGATAAATGCCGCGTGTCGCTTGGGAATACAACCCTCCAACACCCCACTGCAAATACGTCTGAAAATGCGCGAAATCCCGAAAACCAAACTTTTCCTGCATCCGTAAGTACAGTTTAAACCACTTATACGCACTTACCGACTCAGAATCCCACCGATCCCACAGAATTGTGTCCTCAAGAGCCGGAAATCCGCAATATGTCGTAACGGGTAAACTACCATTAAGCAACACATTTGCGAGCAGCATCTGCGCCTGATTATCGGAAATAAGGCCACTACGTTTCCGCGCATCAGGACTCATGCCACGCAACAGCGCCGCATAATAATCACTTAATGCACAAAGCTCTTCAAGTTCCCTACCTAGTCCCTGTGGCCGGGCCATATTACCCTGAACATGCTGCCAGTAGTAATCAAACCTGAGAATATTTATCTGGCGCAACTGAGCCAGCAAATCGGCAAGGTTTGCGCCTGCCGCCTTTGCTGTAGCTATTTCCGCTGCGGATTCACCTGTACTACTTTCGGCTTCTTCAGAAAGAACCATCTGCGTAACATCAGCAGCAGCTGTTTGTGCCACCCGCTTTATGCCACGCTGAATATTCGCAAAGCAGGCCGCCAGAGTCGCTAGCGCACTAATCTCAGGCGTAACATCTGCCGCTGTAGTGTTAGCAATCCTACCAGTTTTTGCATGCTTATTTCCATCCTCGCTCCCATGCCCACTTCCACTTGCCACTTTCGGCACACAGACCACCTCCTTACCTCCTTATTACCTATTACCTGTTACCCACCATCTCACCGCCGTAAATCACAGGGAAAACAAGGCATGATTTTCCGCCGCTTTGCCGCTGACTGCAAATGGTGTTTCAATGGCCGCTGACTGCAAATGGTGTTTCAATAGTCGACAAAAGCACAAAGAAGAAGCCATGGCGTTTGTCAATGACATTATCTGCGGGCCACCTGTTGGCGAACACCCACAGCGTCTACGTCATGACAGTAGCACATGGCTTTGTGGCTTTGTGGCTTTATTAATTACCCAATTCATCTCATTGAGATCAATTGGATTCTATTAATATTATAGTCGGTTTCAGTTGAAAAAGCTAGCCGGGCGCAACGAATTCTTTTGTACCAGTTTAGCGCCTCTGGTTCTGGTAGGCCTCTAGTCAACTGTAAAACGTTACACGGTCAAACGGGTTTGGTGGGGCCACCGGTCAATTTGAAAAATCCGAAAAAAACACCGTCGCGGCGGGGGAACCGGAGAACGGGCTAAAAACGGAATTGGGTCCCCAGGGACTCCCAGACCCGTACCCCGGGGGTCCATGCGGACTGGTGGACCCTGGCACCCGGGTACCTCCCGACCGTACTGTACGGTCCATGTGGACTGGTGGACCCTGGCACCCGGGTACAGGGACGGTGCTGGGGTGCGGTGGACCCGAGTGCCCGGGTAGTTGGCACCGTCCACTACCATGTCTCCCACGTTACTCAATTCCCCAACAAAACCGTGGTCGGGGGTTACTCGAGTCCACTCCAGGAGTCCGGGTTGGACTGGGTCCGGTTAACCAGGTACTCTCCGGCACCCGGGGTGTGGTTAACCGAGTCCACTCCAGGCCCCCTCCAACTCACCAGATTAACCACTTCCCCAGACACTCGGGTACTCGGGGACACAGCCGGGGTAGGGTACCCTGGCACCCGGGTACCCTGGCACCCGGTGCCACACCCTACCCCCGCCAAGGTACCATGGCACCCGGGTACCCTAGCACCCGGGTACCCTGGCACCCGGGAGGTCTCAGTGAGTAGTCGGGGACCCCACGACAGTCTGGGTAGGTCGTAAGGTAGACGTGAAACCAGATAACCGACGACTTTCGGAAACCTATCTGTTTAATTGTTGACAGTAATAACACGTTAGCTGGTTGGGCTTGATTTTTTATTGTTTTGATGTTATAATAAAATAAAAATAATATGTTTCGGAGGGGGGGTGGTTATACAGGGAAACAGATAAACAGAGAAACAGATATACGCGGACCTTGACAACCAGGTAAAGAGTAACTCGGAGAAACGTTTATCAGTTTAAAGGAGGAATACTTTCATGAAGCGCACACAGAACCAGGGAACCCAGGAAACCGTGAACCCGATCGTCGAGGAAGTAATGAACCCGGTAGTTGAGGAAACAGAGACCCCGGGAATCGACGAACAGATAACCCAGATAACCGAGGAACTGGGAAAAGTGGGAACCGTTTCCCGTACGAAAATAATGCGTGAACTGTTTAAAAGAGGAAACCCGCGGTCGGTTATCGCGGAAACGTTTTCCACGAGCTACCAAGTAGTCTATCAGGCGACTCAAGGGTTAGTCCAGGACGTGGTTAAAGTGGAGAGCCGCGCCAGTGTAATCAGACGGATGTTTAACGAAGGAATGTCGCGCGCGGATATCGCGCGAACGCTGGACACACGTTATCAGGTAGTCTATCAAACGACGGCCCACCTAACCAACGAACATCATAACGGGGAAACCCACGGTCGGAGTATCCTGATAACCGATGATGATGGGAAAACGATAATCACGCGTCGAGATTATATGAGACGCGAGTACACAAACGGTCGGACACGCGGTGAATTGGCGAAACAGTTCGGAGTCCCCTTCCAAACAGTTTATCAGACAACCAAGGACTTGGGGAACCGGGAGAAAGTGAAACCCACGAAGTAGTTACACAGGGACCCGGGAAACCGGGTCCCTCTCTTTGTCTTGAATTGTTTAGTAGGGGAACCGGGTAATTGGTTCCTTCCCAGGCCCCCCAAAAGCGGCTGAGTAACCAATTCCCCAGATGCCCGATTCCCGTGGGGGCGGGCCAGGCCCCGCTGTCACCCAATTAACTGATTCCCCCACAGCAGTGGCCCCAGTTTCGTTGAGTAACCAATTCCAGGAAAAGCACTGCCCCCCGTTCGCCCAGGATCGCTGGAGTACGTTAACCAAGTCCACCCCAAAAGGAACCGCTATCCGCGGGTTAACCAATTCCCCCACTCAACGGGCTCTAAACCTCCTGAGTAACCAATTCCCTAACTAACCGGTTAATCAGTTAACTAACAAAAGTCACCCACTGTCCACCGGGACTCTGGGACCCGGGGAATGGGAGGATTGGGGATTCGGGGACCACCAAACTGTGGGAATACAATAGGACACGAACCAGGGACCAGTGTCCCGCCAAAACCTCCCGGGTTGAAATGGAGTTTGCGATCACGGACCAGAGTGGATTTTGTGCCCGCGCGCTCTCCCGAGCCAGCTCCGGAATGGTCGCACGCGCGGCCGCTCGGCGCGAAAGATTTTTTTTTTCAGTTGCAGGTTTCGCACAGCATCGCGCCCGCCACCACACCGACATCAAGGCATTAATCACAGGTGGCCGAAGGATGCACTTCCGCGACGTGTCTTAGTGTTCGGCGCACAGGCCCTGGTTATCCAGTCCGACCCCACCGTGGCCACTATTTACAGGTTTGGTGCATCGGATAGGTAACCCGACATGTAGACCAACAACCGAACCACCAAACCGGAACATGGTTCATGGTCGGAACTCGAACGGTGCTGCCGGACACCTGAGTGCATCAGCTCCGGGAACACCTTTACGTACCACCGTGTACCTGCTCCCCGTTCGCTGTGGCCGGGCGTAACCGCTTCAGCCGACTGTCGCAAAAGGTTGTCCGAGCGTGCTACACCGGAGAATCACAGGAGGCAGCAAGGCAGAAGTTTCCGCGCGGACCATCGGAATGTTCCTCGGTCGACAACGTGCGCACACAGGATCATCCGAGAATCACAGGAGGTGGAGGCGAATCCGCGTGGGCATTTGTGGTTAACGCAACATGCCACTTTGTGGTTCCTTACTTTTTGGACCAATCCTAAATCCCGACCTAAATCCCGACCTAAATCTGTAGTAAAATCGTCCCTAAAACGTGACTCAAACACCTAATTATTAAGCTCCCTGAACAAAGGAATGTAACTGTTTAATATCACTTTTCCTCAGTTTTTCCGGGGTGTTGCCCCATATGGGATGATCGGGGCAACCCACATGCAAAACTAGGGTTTCACCATGTAATGTTATATACTCTCCTGATAGATCTTATTAAAATCTCAACTCGTTTTTATTCTTTCTTATTTTTCGGTGTGAAAAAGCCCGTTAAATTTCGTTTTCCATAGTCAACTCTGACACTTAACCTTCTGACGGGTCCTATCTTGAAATTTGTTTTTTTTCTATTTTAATAGTTCTCACAGAAGAACATATAAATTATCTAGATAAAACACCGAATAATAATTGCAGTGGTTGATGGTGTAAACACCAGAAATGTTACTATCTCTCCTGTGAGTTCTGGTTTATTGTGGAAAACGGAGTTCAGGAGAGATAGTAACATTCAATTTTAAAAGCGCCTTATGTTTAACAGGAGAATAGTTAAATTCCCATGTAGTTAACCCCATCAACACAGTGAAACTTATACAACACACCATCTCACCCCGATAAAATAAACGTTAAATTTCTTATGACTATTCATTTAAATGTTACGTTAAGTAAAGGTAAAGCTGTTTTATTATGTTTAAGAATCTATCTAACGCAACACCTAACTCAACACCAACAGGGGAAGGGCCTGCGTTCAACTTGCCCGCCGCCCTGTGATTTTTAATGTCATTCAACAACCGCGAGGTGGTCTGTGAAATAGTGATGTGAAAATAGTAATGTGAAAATAGTAATGTGAAAATAGTAATGTGAAACACCATTGTCACCCAGCCGCGAAATCTTCTCTGCCGCCTGTGATCTCCGCGCAGCCCAATCAATTGTGGTCCGAGCAGAATTGACTCCTAGATTTTTCCATTTCCCCTGTGTTATAATAATATCATAGAAATATAAAGGGCGTGTACCGAATGCCCGAAATCAAAGGAGGTAGTTAAGGTGGAGAAAGTGGAGGTTGTGAAGAAGGATAACCGCGTATATGTGGTTACGCCGGAGGGAGAAATTCCCCGGAGACAGTGGGTCATCGACCGGTTCAATGAGGACAACAAGCGGTCGGATATTGCGAAGGCGCTCGGAGTTCCGGTTCAGACGGTTTTCGGTTACACGAAGGGGATGCAGAATATGCATCATGTCCCCGGTGAGGGTGGGTTCGGTGGTGGGGCCCCGGTAACAGTGGTCAATCCGCTTACCGGAGAAGAGATGCCTCGCGGGCAGGCAATCCGCGAACTTTACGCCAGTGGAATGGCGCGCGGAGAGATCGCCAAGACCCTTGAAACCAGTTATCAGGTGGTTTATAATATCACGAAAGTCAAGAAGGCGAACGCAGAAGAAATCCTGGACGGCGAAGTAGAGGACGAAAAAGTTTCCGACGATCCGGAGATCGCGAATATCCTCTAATCGGGGTGGTGGGGAAGGTAACACTTCCCCACTTTTTTTACACTGGGGTTTGTCACAGAAACATTATATAACGGAAAGAAGGCGATGATATGAAGTTCACGATAATTGCAACATCTGACGGTGGTGTAAGAGTTATTGAATCCGTTGAATCAGTAGAAATAGAATCCGAGGATTACACGCACGTGTTCTTTAGTAAAGAATATTCCGACATGTTGGAAACCTCGTTCAAAATTCAAGATATGTACGCGTCTAACAACCGGAACAAGTCGGAGGGGGTTTTTGTGTCGGATGATCACGTGATCCAGGTTGCACCGGATACCGTAGTGGGACTTGGGTATATCAAAATTCAGTGGGGATCCAGTTTTTATGTTACGCCGATAGATCTTCTTGCGTATCTCCCTTACGGAGATTATATATCACAGGGAGATGAAACAACTTGCGACCTGAGGTTCTCGGTGTATGAGGAAGGAGTTGCGGCACACTGGAGAGTTTCCGGTCGAGAAGATGCGGAATGGTTTGCGTATCCGATAACGCGGTCGTTGGGGAAAGATCGTACACCGTTTATATGGTGGGATTCCATTCCACACCGATTAATACCGATGAATGAACGCTAGGGAGAACCCCGAGAATCCCGGGGTGGGGAGATAGAACATTATCTCCCTTCCGCTCAAGTTCACGATTCGAAGGAGGTGAAAATCATGGTTGAAAGTCTCTAAGAAGGAATGCGGGAAGTTGAGGAACATTATGTTACAAGGTCATATCTTCAAACGCCGGAATACAGACGTGGAAGAGATGATGTAGAAAGGGGGTAGAATTGTGAACTTTGCGCACGTTCGGTTTTGCGCCGTAGTAGATATGGAGACACGGGAGATCCGAAAATACTTCAGTAGTCCTCTGTTTGCTCGTACGTCTCTTCGGCGGGCTGGATACGTGTTTGATGCGCAGGCGAAATGCTGGTGTCTTCGGGGTTACGAAATGGGCAATACCCATAGGTATCAGGCATCACCGAAGTACACGATCAAACTACTTGAGTTTGAGGCGTAGGTTAATTATAGACGGGAGGGCCTGCAGTGAAATCCACACGATCATATTTCGTTATCGCCGATGAGAAGGGCAACCGAAAGTATTATTCTGACTGGGAGGTTGCGAAGAAGTATCTCCACCGAAATGGATTTAAGTACGTACCGGAAAAGGACGCGTATTTCATTCGGGGAATGGATCCTGAACACTCTCCGATACTCTACGTAACAGTGTTTTCGTTTGACGCGTAGTGATCACGGACCAGGGTGTAATATGATTGGTAGGGAAAGAAAGGAGTATGATGATGTATAAACATGCGGTACGGGCAGGTCTGGCGCATTTTTATCTGGATTTCAACCAGGTGGCGAATGGAACGATGTGGGTATTGATGGAGCGGGGAGCGGGAAAAATTCCTACGTTCTGGGATGTCTGGCGTGCGATTCAGGAAATTCACAAGACGCACAGTGTACTGCGGATTTTTCGAGATGAACTGACGTGGAGTCCAACAGGTGGTTGGATGCGGAAAAACCTGATGACGTGGGAAAAACCGGATCCATGGAGAATCATTTACCGAGAAGGATATTCTGGGTGTACTGACTACACGATTACACAACTGGATACAAACTCGAGATTCGGTGCGGAGTTTCGGTTGTGTAACGTTCATGTTTCTTCCCGCGGAAGACTTAATCAGGGACTTGAGGCACCAGTACCTTTTTTGGAGTATCTTTCCGACAAAGTTCCTCCATCGTTTAACGACAGTAATTGGGTACACGTGCGAGAGATTCCGGAAGAAGATACACGAAAGTGGCGTGTGGACGGTCTACTCTAAAACATCAATACAGACTGAAACACGGGGGCGAAAGCCCCTTGGACCACAAATCTCCACCTCCAAGTGGTGTGGTCTGGGTCGGGAAACCGAGCGAACGGGGATAAATATAAATTATGTAGGAAAGGGGGAGTAAAATGCGCACGCTCATTAAACGGTTGGACACGTTATTTTATCAGTTTGTGGTTCTAGTACTGTTCGGCGTGTGGGTAGAGTAGGTAACTTGATGGAAGTTGGTTCACAAATCTACGGAGGTGAGTATTGTGGGACGTAAGGGAAAGAACAAAAATCAGGTGCAGGAATCGACACAGGAATCGACACAGGAAGTAACCGTTTCTCAGGCGCTTGAGGGAATTGGGACTACAGAAAAACCGGAAGATATGGTAATTGAGGGAACGGGGCGTACACACCAGGAAATCGTCAGGGATATAGAAGCTCTCCTTGATACACCGAATCAGCTGGGTGAACTCAAACAGGAAACAGAAGAACTGCTGGCAGAGGTTGAGAAGATCAGCGAACCTCAGCAGTTGGAGTCAGCACCAGTATCACAGACCAGTGTTGTTTCGACAGAGTCTCGGAGTTCTCAGATGCGAAAGATGTTCGCTGAGGGTGTGTCACGCGGCGAGATTGCAAAGCATTTTAACTGCAGATATCAGGCGGTCTATGCAGCAACAAAAACGCTGGAAAATGCGCATCATAATAGAGATACGTCGGGTCGAGCAATTATCCTTGAACTACCTGATGGCACTAAAATTTCTCGACGCGAGTACATGCGGAACAGTTACGCAGCGGGTGTTTCTCGTTCCGTAATCGCAAAAGAATTCGGTGTGCCATTTCAGACGGTGTACGCTGCAACACGGGATATTGTGCGAGGGCCGGTAAAAGAACAGGATCAGTAACATGCGTACGATCATACATACCCGTACGGGACAATTTTACGAGCGGCTCATTATGCAACGACGCGAAACAATTAAGCGGATAATTAACATTGTATCAAGGATGCAACATTCGTACAATATGTGTTTCGGTGTTCGTAATGCGCGTGCAATACTTGTACAGGGTGGTGATACGTACCTAAGTACAGTTCAGTACGTGGAGTTGCGGGATCAGTATGAGCGATATGTAAAGCAGGACTTACTTTCAGTTGAACTTGCTCACCTGATCATGGCACAGATAGATACACGTAAGATTCAGTATCTTGAGATGTTGTTACACGGTATAGTCCCTCAACATTCTTTTGGTACTAAAACACTGAAGCATATGCGTGGGTGGTTGATTTCGGAAGTTCGGATAATTTTACAAACGTGCAAAATAAACATCAAAATAGGGGGAAAGACAAGATGAACGCGAACAGTGCGCTTCCTGAGATAGTTGGGCATTTGCAGAACGCGATCAAAGATCTGCAGTTGGAGAGTCCGGAAGTTTATGGAATTCATGGTTTTACAGTTGATGTTGAGTTTTGGCATGTCCACATTTCGTTCAAGGCATTTCAGGCGCGCCGGATTTTCTTCGATCAGGAGAAGTGCAGCGCGGAAAGAGACATAATCAATGGAAGGAACTATTGGCGATGGAGCTATAGGTGGAATGAGTATGTGAAAATCAATGCGCTCCAGTTTATCGAAGACACCGAGACAGAAACGCTCACGCCTGCCGAACAGTTTGAGAAATATCGGTAGCATTTAAGTCGAAAGAGCCCAGCCACTGAGTAGCTGGGCTCTTTGTTTACCTGCGTTGCGGAATATTAGGTGGGACTAAAGTTGCCTCTTGATTTTTTTATGGTCTTATATTATAATAAAATAAGATTCAATATTTGGAGGTGACATTATGCTCGATAAAATTGCGGTGGAACAAGTGAAAGGAGGTGACACCAACATGGACCAGGAAAAGATGCTGTCCGATAAGATTCTAGAGATGCTGGATACGTATCCGGGCATAAGTTTGTCGATGCTGCATTATGTAATGAATGCGCCGGCAGCTTTGTGGAGACCACTGTTCGAGAAAATGTGTCGCAACGGGCAGATTGTTAAAGTGACTGTGCGGCGTGCAGCAAACGAGTGGAGTGGACATGAGCGAAAATTGTACCACAAATTTTTCCGTGCGGCTGATGTTTCTGTGTATGAGCAGGTAATTACACAAACACACAATCTTGATATTATTAACTGATTGTGGGTTGACAGGAGATCGTAATGGTGGATCTGGTGGATAATACTGGCTGGAATCCTTCTGAGGTTTTAGGTGTACCAGTTGACACGTCAAGTTTTGCAGATCTTTTAACTGCTCAACCACCAGCACAAACGGATCAAGTGGACCAAACAGGTCGGGCGAGTGCGCAGTTGAACACACCTGCAGAAGAGGAAGCCAGACTGTTTATTGCAAAACTATTTGGCGGACTAGATGCGTCATACAAGGTTTCTTTTTCCACGTTATTTCGCTGTAATGGTGGTGTAGAAATTGCACATCGCACATGTTCTATTGCAGAAGCAGAAGAAGTTGCAGTACGATACGTCATTGATGATAAGCAAACATTGAATCTGGGCTGTTATGTTCGTGTAACACCTTTGAATGCGTTTTTTAGTGGCACAGGTCGCGGAATTGAAAAAGATTCTGCTGGATCCCAAGTGCTGTGGGCTGACCTTGATACGTACAAAACGCCGTATGATAAGGAATTTGTAATTCAGAAACTGATGAGCGGCAACGCAGCAGTTCCTGTACCTACATTAATTGTGGACAGCGGTAACGGGCTGCAGATATATTGGGCCCTTGACACATTTGTCACAGACTTACAAGAACTTAAGTTACGTGGTAAGGGGATTGCCGGACTCCTAAAAATGTTTGGAGCGGACAGTGTATACAATCCTGCACAGTTGCTTCGCGTTCCCGGCACACACAATCGGAAAAACCCACTGGAACCAAAACCGGTGCGCATTGTCGCGTATGAACGCGGCAACATATATGCACTTGATCAGTTCCCCATGTTTGAGGCAGTTGAAGCAGTTTTTGTGGAAGAAGCAACACTTCCCGATACATTCTTGGACGATCTACAGCGTGTTGCACCTGAGATTTACAGTCGCATTGTTTCTGAAGAGTCAGCAAAGATTGCAGGTGCTGCAATAACTAGTACGGGCTGTGTTGATCGCTCATCAAATGATATGTGGGTAGCAGTACGGTTGTTTAGCTATAACGTAATTGGATCAACACGAATAACATCCGGTGTGTTACGTGCACTGTTTATGCAACCGGATTTGTTTTTACATGCCAAAACTGCGGAACAGGGCGTTGAATATGCGTTACGGACCATACTACAAGCAGAAACATATGTTGCAAAAGTACGGCGAAAGGATCCACAACGATTTTTTTCTGGGCGAGCGTTTGTTCCAGCATTGCTTGGGGAAGAATTGCTCTACGAAAATCAGGTCATGTCGGCTGGTTCGCAGTTGTGGACATATCAAAATGGTGTGTTTCGTAGTGGCGCTTCAGACAGGCTCAAGCAACAAGTTGTTTCAAAGTTGGGTGTCAAGTGGCAACGATCACATGCTGCAAATACGCTAGAGTGGGTACGTGCGGTAACGCAACGAGACCTTTCAACTGATGTATTACCGTTTGCAAATGTACTCAATGGCATGTTGCACATCACGCCAGATAATGTTGAGTTGTTACCGCATTCACCAACATATTGTAGCTTGTCACAGATGCCGGTAGAATTTATGAACAAGGAGGAACTGAAGGATGACCTAGCGACTGTTGATCAGTTCGTTTCAGAGATTTTAGGTACTGATCTAGCTGTCAAACAGTTCTTTCAGTTTATTGGCACTGTACTAATACCGGATTATAGGTTCAAGAAAGTACTGTTGTTAATTGGGCCCCCAGACTGTGGCAAATCTACATTACTTTCATTGTTTACAAACGTTGTGGGAGAAGAGAATATTGCCTCTAGAACATTTCAGGATTTGGCTGGTGGAAACCGTTTTGCACGAGCAAGTTTAATTGGTAAGTTAGCAAACGTATATGCGGACTTGCCTACACTAGAAGCAAAAGACATTGGACCGTTTAAAGCACTTACGGGTAACGACATTGTAGATGCGGAGTTTAAGGGCGTAGATGCTGTTTCATTTCGCAACTACGCAAAACTGATTTTCAGTACTAATGCATTTCCACGTGTGCGTTTTGCGGATCAAGCATTTTTCAATAGGTGGCTTGTGATACCGTGCGAAACGCGTTTTGTTGCGGATGAGATAACAATGCGGAGACTGCAGGTCTATGAACCTGGGCTCCGGGTTGTGTTGATGGATCGTAAGAAATTGCAGCGATTTCAGACACCACGAATACGCTCCGCTTTTCTTTGGCGAGCAATTGAGGGACTGCAGAGTCTCCTAGCTACTGGTCAGTTTATTGAAAACGAATCAACACGGTTGGTTCAGGGTGAATTTATGGCTTACGCAGATCCTGTTTCTGGATTTATGTGTTCGTGCACAGATCCAGATGATCAGGGTCGAGTATTGAAGGGTGATCTATATAATGCCTTTTTATCATGGTGTAACTACTATTCGGTTGAAAAGCTTTCGATACGGCTATTCAATAAACGTTTATCAGACTTACGCACAACATTCGGATTTTTTGAAGCCGTGAACAGTACTTTAACAGTAGATGGTGTTACACGTGTTGGTAATGTAATTATTGGTAGGCAACTAAAGACCCACATTAAAACAGCTACGGGTGTTGTCGTTCGTTTGAATAGCGCTGTTGAATTTGTGGATGTGGTTAATACAACTGGAAACAGTTCAGGAGGTGAACAAATGTGACACAGATACAAACAGCACCGGCAGTACCGACAGCATCAATGGAACACACGTATCAAGCAGAATATTTGCATTACATTATATCAGATGTACGGAAAGAAAGAATTCTGTGTTTGGATCCTGGTGAAACACTTGGGTGGGCTTTCTTTGTTGACGGCCACGTTTTGCGCTGCGGGCAATATCCAATACACAAGCGGTTAGCAGCTGGTGAGTCATTTTGCCTACTACTAAACTCGTTCATTGACGATTTAGTGTGCGCCACAGACGAGAGTGCGCAACTAATTGATGTGTGTGTCACAGAAGATTATGTAGTATACGCACACAAGCTACAGGCTAATGTATGGAGTTCACTGTTTACCGTTCGGTTGATTGGTGCATTTCAGTTGCTGTGTAGTGAGCGCCGGATACCTGTGACATATCAGATGGCAGCAGAGGCAAAATTTTTTGGGTCCGATGATAAGCTGCGAAGGTGGGGCCTATACCAGACAAAGCTAAAACACGCCAATGATGCAATACGTCACGGTGTTTACTACATGCTTCGAAAAAGCAGCTTGACGCGGAGGAAATAACATGACACGTAAACAAGGGGCAATACGTTATGACACGGATAAGCCTGACATTTCTTTGATACCACCCGAATTCATTACAGACCTTTCTCGTGTGTACATGTTTGGTGTACAGAAGTATGCACGTGAGAATTGGCGCAAAGGAATGAAATGGTCTCGGATGTATAACTCTGCAATGCGCCATTTGCTTGCATTTTGGGGGGGTGAGATGTTAGATTCAGAGACCAAGTTGCCGCATTTGTTACATGCTGTATGGAACATTCTAAGCTTGTACTGGTATGCAAAACACTTTCCGAAGCTGGATGATCGTTGGCTACCAAAAGATCATGCTGCAACAAAACAGTTGGAGGATAATTAATGCAGACAACTGTTGTAGGCACTGAGCAGCCGCAGTTACGTACTTATCAGCAGGAGGGAGTAGATTTTCTACTTCAGCACCATCGTTGTGGTCTTGTTGATGAACCGGGACTGGGAAAAACGGCTCAAATTTTAACAGCTATCCATCGTGGGGATCGGCGTCCAGTACTTATTTGTGCTCCTAAGAGTGCTTTGGGTGTCTGGCGTGACGAAATTATGAAATGGCTTGGGGCAGAAGAAGCTGCTGCGGCATTGCTCTATTATGGCACTGCCGCACAGCGCCGTAAACTAGCTAAACAGGGAGCAATAGATTCTGCGCGATACGTAATTACTGCATATCGTACAGGGCTAGAACTATTGAATATGCGCAAATGGCGAGCAATTGTCTGCGACGAATTTCATCGTGTGGGGCTTCTGAATATTCGCACAGCAACATACAAAGCCTTCCGTGAAACTTGTTGCAAGCGGCTACCTACAGCATCGTTTTATGCAGTAAGTGGTACGCCCTATACGAAGGGACCGCAAGACTTTTTTGGGTTGCTTCACCTCTTTGATCCGCGGAACAATGATTTTCATAGCTACTGGCGGTTTGTTGATACGCATTGCATTGTTACACAGAGCCCACTCGGATATACGGAAATTCATCCGCGTCCAAAGGCTCCTGAAGAGTTTCGAGAAATGCTGTCGCATTATTTTTTGCGGCGTAGCAAACGGGATATATTACCGCAGTTGCCTGCAAAGATTCGACAAGTTATTCCAATAGACATGTCACCGAAACAAACGCGCCTATATCGCACACTTGAGCAGGAGTTAATGGTGCAACTGCAGCAAAACACGGTATTTGCGCTGTCGCCACTAGCCCTACTTACAAAATTGCGCCAGATGTTGGTTTCTCCGTGTTGCCTAGATGAGGCAGTAGATGATGTAGGAGGTGGTATTGAGGCATTACTTGAGATGGTTGAGCTGGACTTTGATGCAAACAATAGTGTTCTTGTGTTTACACCGTTTATCAAAGGTGTAGAAACCATTGAACGAGTACTACGTGCGCGGCTGAAGTGCAAAACATTTGTAATTCATGGGCAGTTAAAGAACGGCATGTTGCCATCTGATGTTGCAAAAGCGTTTCAGGCAGAGCCAAGTGTGCGCAAAGTACTTGTTTGTACAATCAAAACAGGCCAAGCGTGGGACGCAACAGCGGCAAATGTTGTTTATTTCTTGGGTTATGAGTGGGCTGCAGTAGAGAATGAGCAAGCAGAAGATCGCGTACATCGAATTGGTCAACAAAAATCTGTTGTGTGTAAATACCTTAAATACACAGACACTGTTGATCAGGATATTCTGCAGATTGTTCTTAGCAAGGAACTTGGCTTTTCAGCTAGTTTGGACGTAGGACGGTTTAATGCAATAATTCAAGCACGCTTAGCGAAAAGGGAGGTATAACAGTGACGACAAAACCATGTAACGATGAAGCACCTGAGGGCCTTGTACGCATGTTAACTGCAGACTCAGTAGCAACAAGTGATTTAGCACTTACAGCTGAGCATGTGCTACAAGTTGCTGACTCTTTACGAGATACATCAAGTCCGTTAGCTAAGCAGCGGATCATCAAGAATGAATTAATGGCTTGGCCCCACTTCGAAGCTGTGTTCTACCTTGCAATGTCTAAGGAATTTACTACTTACATTGGAGATACAACATACTATGCACTATTGCACCGCATAGAAGATACATTTCAGCGCAGGGGCGTAGGCTCTCTTACATTGATGGAAGTTTGGCCACAGTTTGAGTGGCTGCATACTCAAATAACATCACAGGTATTTACTGGCGGAGATCGCACAGAACGCATACACGACCTTCTAGTGCAGTGCACAAAGACTACAGCAGAAGTGTTGTTGAAGTTGCTTGCGCAGAACCTTTTTGAAAATGTTATGGCCGTTACTGTGAATAAGGCTATGGACTGTGAGATTGTTCCGATTTGGGGTGTGCAACTTTGCAAGACGTATAACCCGGCTGCTGGTTATGCTGGTGTGCCATTTTGGTGGGCTACACCCAAGCTCAACGGATTCAGAGCAACATACAAAAACGGCAAGCTCTTTTCACGCAGTGGTAAGTGGTGGTCGGGCCCGGGGTTTAATGAGATTGCGGAAGAATGTGCTAAGCTGCAAGACATTATATCATTTAACCTTATTGACGGAGAGTTGTGCACCCCAGCAGGTGCTGCGCTCCCACTGTCCTTTCAAAACCTCTCATCTATTTTACGCAACTCTGCTCGCGGACCAGAGCGAGTTGATCGCAATGTGCAGCCTATTTATTTCAACATATTTGCAGGTGTCAACACGCACAAAGTGGGCTTTGGGCTCAAAAACACGGGTGAGATGTACCAGAAGCTGCGAGAAGTATTTGACGATCCAGCTATGGCAAACTGCTTCCAGTTTTTGCGTATAGTACCGGCAATACAGGTTGTAAACAGTCCCAAAGAGATTTTGCAGCAGTGCCGCATATACACGCAGATGGGGTACGAAGGCATTGTACTGCGTCATCCGTATTTTATGTATAACTCTTATCGTTCAAGTCATCTGCTGAAATACAAGTTCTTTCACGAGATGGACTTAACAATCATTGATGCAGTTGAAGGAACTGGTAAGTATGCCTCTATGTTGGGGGCCTTAGTTCTTGAAGCTAAATTGTCTAACGGAAATACGGTCCGTGTATCATGTGGTACTGGTTTTGATGATTCGCAGCGTATGTTACTGTGGGCACAGAAAGATACACTTATTGGGCGCACAGTCGCGGTTAAATATCAGGATCTGACGGATGCGGATCTGTGGCAGCAGCAATCTCTTTCATTCCCTGTGTTTATCCAGCTCAAAGATTAACATTGTCCGGGAGCCTAATTGACTCTTGATTTTTTTTGGAATCCATGTTATAATTATTTCAGAAAATAAAAAAAGAAGACAAAGGAAAGGAGGGTGAAAATCATGGTTTTTGCAATCCACACATCGGATCGAATCGGTTTTAAACGGTGTCGGCGTAAATGGATGTTTAGTTCGCCACTACGACGAAATCTAGCCCAGCAGTCGGGGGTCATGACACCGCTGTGGTTTGGTACAGGTTATCATTTTGCATTGGAAGATTACCATGGATTCCAGTTGTGGCCCACGCCACAGGATGCATTTGAGGCTTACGTGAATGCATGTGCAGAAGATGAAAAACCTGTTGATGCAGAGGAACATTTTATGCTCGCCTGTGACATGCTAGACCACTACGTTGATTGGTGCGAAGCATTTCACAATCTGCGTACATACGCACCAGTTATTAATGGCATAGCGCGGCTAGGCTGTGAGGTTAATTTTCAGATAGCGTTGCCGCAGCTCAAGCAATTTGGTTGGGATGTAGAATACCAGGGTACAATTGACAGTATATTTGTTGATCCACACACTGGACATTTGTGGCTTGGAGAATACAAAACAGCGTCAGCTTTTGATACAGTTAAACTGGAGACAGATGACCAGGTAAGCGCCTATCTTTGGGCGATAAATCTGTGTCTGCCTGATGAAACTGTAGATGGCGTTGTTTATCGGCAGTTCCGGAAGAAAGCGCCCGTAGAGCCGCTCATCCTGCAAAGTGGGCTATTGAGCGTCAACAAGTCACAGAAAACATCATACTTCAAGTATCGGCGAGCACTAGAGAAACAGTATCCGCGCGTGCCGGTTGCAAAGTTGCCTGAGGAATACCAAAAAATGCTTACACATTTATCCAGTGGAACCACATTTGACGGTGATGAATTCATTTCTCAGCGGCTTGTTAAACGCAGCAAAAATGCATTGCAGGCGCAGCAGATGAAGATACTAGTAGACAGCTATGAAATGCTGAATGCGCCCGCAATAACCACGAACCCAACGCGAGACTGTGCCTGGGATTGCCCATTCAGGGAAGTGTGTTTAGCAATGGACGAAGGTGCAGATTGGGAAGGGATCCTATCGCTGGGTTACGGCCCAAGAAAAGAAGTAGCCGAACTTTGGCAGACAAGACTTCAGATACCCACTACGGCAGCACGGCATAATAGTATCTATGCACTAGCAGAAGATGTTGGAATGACGTGGGTTAATTTTAAGGAGAAAAGGGGGTTGACACTCTATGGCGCAAGCAACGACGCAGTCAGCAGCGCAGCCGACTAGCGACCAGCCAGTTTTGGAACCAAGAGCTTCGAACTTGTTCACAATCCAGACAGCTGAAGAAGCACCTGCTTATATTAAAATGTTGGTATACGGTGCTTCTGGTGTTGGTAAGACACACTTTGCAGCAACATCTTATGACTGTGCTGAACTTCGAGATATACTATATCTGAACATTGAAGCTGGATCTGCAACATTGGTAAGTGCGGGTTACGCAAACATGGATATAGTGCCAATCAAGAACTGGGGACAGTTAGTAAGAGTGTACGAATTTTTGCATGCTTTCTGTACACTTCGTGATAGCAAAGCACCTGAAACACAGATGCGTGAACTCTGCACTCGTGTGGGTTTAGGTGGAAGAGCTAAACTCCCAAATTACCGCACTGTCATCATTGATACACTGGATGAAGTTCAGGACTACTGCATGAAAAATGTGCAGGGACAAGATCCGCAGAACATGTCACTAAGCGCACAGTATATGAAACCTGGTTGGCCAGAATATGGTGAAGTTCTTGAACGCATGAAAACTGTGACACGTAATTTTCGAAATCTGCCGATGCATGTAGTAGCTACTTGCCACCAGGAAGTGAAGCAGGATGAAGCACAGCGTATGATGATTACTCCTTCACTTGTCGGCAAATTCGAAATAGTAGCACAGGCGTATTTTGACTTTGTTGCGTACTATGCGGCAAAGACAGTAGCCACTAAGGACGGGCCCGCCATAAAAAGGAGGTTATACATTACACCAGGACCAAATTTTAACGCAAAAAACCGCTGCAACGCGTCTGAGGGCTGGGTAGATGCTCCTACAATGGAGAAGATTTTGCAACTGCTTCGTGCGTAGCAGGATGAAAACGCACCAACATCAACACAAACCAAAACTCAAATACAAGGAGACTAACAATCATGGCCAAGAACACAACAAATACATCAGCAGCTGACAATACGGACGATTTCTTTCCTGGACTCAATTCTGGCGTTGAGCAGAACACCGCGGAAACCATCATCGATTTCGATTCTGTAAGCGAGGGTGGTTTTGAACCTCTGCCTGTTGGAACCTATTCCGCCAACATCGGAACCATGGAAATGCGGACATCCAAGAATGGCAACCCGATGCTGAGCATTACGTTCAATATCGTGCATCCTGATTTTCCGAAGCGTAAGTTGTTCTCGCATTACGTGCTGAACAATGACATCGCACTGGGCAGACTCAAAAAGTTCCTGCTCAACGTGTTCCCTGACATCTCTCTCAGCAACCTCAACCTCAGCGCATTGTGTGCGGCTGGTACCGGTATCGGAAGAGCTTGCGAACTCAAGGTTATACAGCGTCCCTACGACGGTCGCATGACCAATGACGTCAAAGATGTGCTGCCTCCCAGCGATATGGGCCTCCTGTAGTACTGGCCGCACAAGCTGCACCACTGTTTTGTAATATAATCACAGTGGAGGCTAAGAACCTTTAGCCTCCACTACTCCCGTAGGAGGGCGCAGAACATATGAAAACAGTTGTAGTGTTTAGCGGCGGACTCGATTCAACAGCTTTGCTAGTCCAGACTTTAGTGCAGACGGCTGCGACACATGCACTCAGTTTTTACTACGGACAGAAGCATCAAAAAGAACTTGAAGCAGCTGCACACATTTGCAAACTACTTAAGGTACCACACACGATTTTGAATGTCGCAAATATATACCAGGGTTGTAATAGTGCGTTGATGCAGCGCAGCATGTTGGACATACCGCAAAAAGAATATGCAGAACATTCAAAATTGGATCGAGATGCGTTTGGCGCTGTAATTACATCTATACCTGCGCGCAACTTGCTGTTCAGTCTTTCTGCCATGATTTTTGCGGCAATCCACAACTACAGTGAAGTCGTGCTGGCTGTCCACAAGAATGATGGCGATTTTTATGCGTACCCGGATTGCACGCCGTCCGTGTTAACACCTTTTGCACACTCTCTTATGAGTGCGTTTGATAACAAAATACGGCTACATTTTCCGTTTATCAGTTTCCAGAAACATGAACTACTGGCGGATACGGTTGCACTATATCCAACACTATCAGCCGTTCTGAAGCACAGTTGGAGTTGTTACGAAGCAAGTGATAAACACTGCGGGCTCTGCGCCACTTGTCGTGAGCGGCGACATGCATATCAGCGAGCGGGTCTATTAGACCCCACTGTATACGCTAAGGAGGAAAATGATGCCGACATGTAAGCACGCATTTATTGTTCCACAGAAATTTTTGCTTCGACAGGCCAAGATGTATGGGAACTATCATTTGCTGATCGGGCACGAGTTCTTGGTTATGGACCCCGCACTACGTGCGGCTAGTTATAACTTTTGGCGCACAGTGCAGCAGTTTGGGCACTTCATCATGTTGGATAATGGCGCATATGAACTCGGCAGCGCCATGAACGACACCAATTTTGCAGAAATTTGTTGTTCAATAGTCCCACACGAAATCATTCTGCCCGATGTACTATACAACATGGAAGCTTCAATGCAGCGAGCACAGGAATTTTCAGAGCTGTTCGATTTCCTTTTTGACCCGCACAAGCTTTGTGCGGCAACTGATGTTCAACATGCAGTTCGCAAAGCGGCTGTGTTGCAAGTAGAAACACGCAATGGTACAGAAATCAACTTTAGTGACATTATTGAACAGCTCAAGTTCTACCACAACAAACTCAACGTGCCCACAATTTGTATACCACGCCATTTTGGTCATGATCGACCGTTTGGTAGACTTGAGTTCACTGAGCGGTTACATGAGTTTTTAACACGCAATTCGTACTGGCTCGATGTTTTCCAGTTCCATTATCTGGGTGCTGCCTGCTTGCCAGAATTTCAGTACCTCCCACGTTATTATTGGATCCGAGGACTGGACTCAGCCACACCTTTTGTGTACGCTTATTACGGATGCACAATAAAGGAGAACATGGATACTATACAAGGCAAAACATGTGCGAGACCCAAGGAGTTCTTTGACGTTGATACACTGAAATATCCTACTCTGTTGAGGCACAATGTTAATTATGTCAATCAACTAATGAACATAGGAAAACATGTCGGAAGGTGGGACAAATGGAGCAACCGACTTTAGCACCAAACGCGCGGAAAGTAGATAATTTAGAGATCCCCTCCGCCACCTGTGATTCATGCGTGTTGCGCGATTCTGGCATACGCAGGTGCTTACCCCCAACAGCACTTAAAAATGTGCCACGCACTAAAGTGTGTATTGTAGTAGAAGGTGCGACAGAAAATGCGTTTGAGTCAGGGGAACTCCTGAATCAGCGTACTGGCATATTGTGGTTGGGACTGCAAGCAGCACACAAAAAATTGTTCAAAGGTGTCCCATTTCCACAGTTTGCAATTATTAGTGCAGTGCTGTGTAAGCTGCCTAATGGAACTGCAATGACGGATATTGTTCAGGTAAAATGTCGTGCACGACTTATACAAGAAGTTATTGCAACGGAATGCACACATATTTTGGCTGTGGGGGCGGCAGCAGTTACAGCCCTTACAGGTACCGCAAAGTTTAGCATAAGCAACATTCAGGGGCGCACATTTAAGGTTCGATTGGATGGATCTGATAAAACACATGTGCTTATTCCTTGCTATCAACCAAACCTGTTGCATGTAAAGCCACTTGAATATCCGAATTTCATGGATGCATTGCATTTAGCTGTTCGCGCTGCGCAGGGAGAAACAGTTTTTAAACAGCCTGGTTCAACCAAGTGGCGTTTGCTAGATACACCACAAAAAGCAATAGACTATCTACATGAGTTGCAAAGCATAGAAAATGGATATGTTGCCTGCGACATTGAAACAAGTAACTTGAGTTTTACAGATTCTGAGATGTTGTGTTTAGGAATGTGCCATGCAGAAGCGCAAGCTGTGGTTATTCCTCAAGAAATGCTTGCAGCTCATGTAGATGTTGTTGCGCCCCTTTTATCGTTGCCGAATATTCGATATATTTGGCACAATGGTAAGTTTGACTTAGGTTTCTTGAATACGCGTGGATACCAAGCACGCATTGATGACGACACAGTATTATTGCATTATGCACTAGATGAAAATTCAGGAACTCACGGACTTGAGAAACTTAGCGGCCGATTGCTGGGAGCATCAGATTATAAACATCAGTTGAAGACTAACTTGGAAGAGCCCGGTGATTCATATGCAAAACTACCGAAAGATGTATTGCACCAGTATCAAGCGCAAGACGTGGATTACACACGGCAGATTTTTTACATACTGAAAGAGCAGGTTCAAGAAGATCCTTCGTTGTGGTGGTTGTACACAAATATTCTAGTTCCAGCACAGAACTTTTTACATGGTGTTGAAACACACGGATTTTATACACACTTGGAAGCACTGCAGGAGGCAAATAAGAAACTTGCAGTTCAAATAGACAAAGCAATTGATGAAATTCAGGAAGAAGTAGCGCCTATTTGGGATGTAAAACAGTATGGGCGTGACATGAATGTAGTAAAACTGCCTACATTCTTTAATCCGGCATCACCAAAACAAGTTGCGTGGTTGCTGTACAAAAAGCTAAAATGTGTACCACAGATTGTTGGCGCAAAAAAACGTTCAGAGTCTGCAACATTACCTGATACGTCAGAAAAAACACTGCAGTCAATTGAACCGAAACCACGGTTTGTTGTTCTACTGTTACAGTTGCGAAGATTGAAAAAGCTACACTCAACCTACGTTGTGAGTCTTTTGGATAAACGTGATACAGAGGGACGCATCCATTCAACATATAGTCTCTTTGGCACAACAACTGGGCGGCTTGCTTCTAAGAAACCAAACTTACAGAACATTCCACGAGATAAAACAATCAAGTCACTTTTTGGGGCACCTCCAGGACGATTGATTTTGGAGTGTGATTATAAAAGCGCAGAATTACGTGCGCTTGCAATGTATTCACAAGATCCTTTTTTGATCCGGGTGTTTCAAAATAACTTTGACATGCATGATGAAACCGCTGCAGCAATGTTCGGCAAAGACTTTACATCAGAACAACGTATGCAGGCAAAAATGATTAACTTCGGAATTATGTATGGCCGCGGTCCAAAGACAATCGCAGAATCGTGCAAAATAACAATCCAGGAAGCGCAGAATTCTATCAATAAGTGGCTTCAGCGAATGCCCGCAGCTGCTGCATACCTAAAGTCACGACGCGATGCAGTTCGATCGGGGTGTGTGCTGACAACACCGTTTGGGCGTAAACGACGGTTTCCGTTTGTAACGAAGCAAATGTTGAACACATATCAAAATGAAGCTTGTAATTTTGCAATTCAAAGCATTGCTTCAGATTTTACGTTAATAACGGGAATTCGGATCCAAAAACAGTTGCGGGAGTTTGATGCATACATTGTTAACCTAGTGCATGATTCACTTGTGGTTGAACTTCCTGCAGACTATGATACGGCTGTGCATCTATTTAACTGGGTACCGCAGCAAATGAGTGAAACACCTGCGCGATGGTTTAAGTTGCCATTTGCGTTTGCAGCAGATGCATCAATTGGAACACATTGGGGGCGACTGTATGAGACTGTAGACGAAGCTTTTGGACGTTAAAGTAGTACCGCGTTAATAGGGAAACACGTTACTCATCGGCTGATTATCACAGGTGGAGTAGAGAGGGTGGCTGTGGTTGAAAAACCAGAAAAAGTTTGTACTCATGGTAGGCATTTTTACAAGTACGTTGGTTATTTCTAATGTGCTCGCAGCGAAGCTCTGGGTGGTTCCGTACTTTGGGGCTGTAGTGCCAGCTGGGGTAATTGCGTATCCTATTACGTTTCTTATGACTGATGTACTTGGGGAGGTATGGGGAAAGAAAAGTGCGGCATATGCGGTCTTTACTGGGTTTGTGTGTGCAATACTTGCCGTTATTCTTGGGTTTTTGGCCTCGTGGGCGCCACGCGCGGAATATTTTTCTGCTGAAGCACAGGAGCATTTTGCGGCATTGTTTTCAAGTGCGGGACGCATTACGGTTGCAAGTCTTGTAGCATATTTGGTTGCGCAGTTTATGGATGTGTATCTTTTCCACTGGCTGCGGGATTTTACCAAGGCCAAGCATTTATGGCTTCGTAATAACGTAGCCACGGTTGTTAGTCAGTTTTTTGACACATTTATCTTCATCATGGTTGCTTTCTGGGGAATTATGCCGCTGTCGCTGCTCGTTGACATGTGTATCGCGCAGTGGGTCGTGAAAATCCTACTTGCACTAGTTGATACACCATTCTGTTACGCGCTTGTGGCCTGGAGCAAAAAAGAGGAGGACTAAACATGCAGTTGCAGCTTCTTGAAATGACGCCCAACTCGCAACGTGTTGCGTGGTTAGCTATGCAGATGTTACAACGTCGTGGACCTGTAAATCTGGTGGGTCTGCAGGAGGAGCTTGAGGCAGCAGGGGTGGAAAGTTGGGGTTCCACCCCCTGTCACCTAACTTCGGCGTTGTTGCATGCGTGGAGTAGCGGGGGTGAGGTACGAGAGATCTTTCGGCACATCCAGTTTCAGATATGTGTGCATGACATTCTGAAGATAGATTTAGAACAGCTTCGGAATATTTGCCGTGCTGCGGGTGGTTTCTTTTTACTCACGCCTGAATCTTTCTGGAGTATACCTGCGCCGATTTCTCTTTCAGCGTTGGATCGGTTGGAAGTCAATGAAACTGTTCAGATGAAGACACAGGCGATACTTGATGTTGGAGCAGAGCTACAGCAGTTGATTTCCGCACAGCCAGATATCCAGAATTTGCCGCGTATCTTTGAACCGCAGTGCGCACAAATTAGTTGTTTCATCACCTGTGATTTTATCGTACTGACACATCTGATATTATATACATGTGCAGTGCCTTTTTTCACAGAAGCTGTAAAAGATTTGGTGCGGCAGATAGGGGAGGAAGCTGAGTGGACACGAAATATTTTTATGGCGGCATTGCGGGGTAAAACAACATGTTGAACATGTATGGAAAGTTGAAAACAAGCAACTCAAAGAAATACAATGCTATGCTTGATTTGGCACGTTTTCTATGTGATCACTTACGTCGACAGCCTGAGTTTCGGTATATTCCAAATGAGCTGATGTGCGGAATCTGTGATGCAATTGAACGGGGACTTATAAGTCACGCACTTCTACAGCAAGACGAAATTACACGTATATGGGAGGAGAAAAAGAATGTTACAGATTGAACAAGATCCTACGCCAATACGCACACGTCTGTATCACCTCATTTTGGATGATATACCGGTGGGTACTGTTCATATATATGGCGGTTATTTTGACAAAATTCAGGAGGAACTGCAGCGTACAGCAAAAACGGTAGAGACTATGACGCGTGGAGAAACAGAAGTGGAAGCAGCTTATTTGTTGGAAGAGCAGGGCAAAGAAATTGTATCGCTGCTTAAGAAGTTGCAAGATGCGCAATTGTTGCTTGAAAAGTTCAAGGAAACACAGGCTGCCTTGGTTGATGCGCTTAGGGAGTGTCTTTACGGACATCCAGATGTACGTTTAACACCAGAGGCAGTTCACAAGGCGTATGAGGCTCTGCATTATGTGCTGGAGGTAAAATAATGTTTTTCCCGAGCTTTGTGGGGGCCATGTTTTGGTTCTTTAGCATATGTCTTGTAGCCGTAGTTCAGATACTGCTCATAGTACTAAAGTTGTGTGGGGTGCTACTGCTTTCGTGGTGGTGGGTTCTTTCAATAATTCCCATTTTGTTTTGCGTGGTAGTGGTTCTTGCGGGACTCAATGCATTATTTGGTAGTCGTTCTTGCTAACTTGTGGAATGAGATAGTGTAATTGATGAGGAGGTGACGGAATGACCAAGTTAGAAAAGGCTTTGGAAAACACGGAGGCTGTAAAGCGAGTATTTATTAAAGAGCTTTGCCCGATAGATTTCGGGATGGAGAATAACTGCAAAATGTCTAAGGACTGCGAAGAATGCTGGAATCAGGAGGTGGGGGAATGAGCATAAGGCAATTCATCTCAAATGTGATGGAGCTCCCGAAAGCTATTAACGTGGTGAATGAAACAATTGGAGGTGGGGAAATGACCCACACGCCGGAACTGCTCCGCATCATAGAACAGAACGAACTGGACAAGACTTTAAGGTGTGTCAGGTTGGTAGATAGTAACGGTGTTTTTGCACTTGCCGTTCCCGAAAAATACGGTGCCCTCGTCGCCGCCGCCCCGGACATGCTGGCCGTGCTCGAAAAACTCTCCTCGCTTCTGGTTGACGGTGAAGAGTATGTCCCGCTTGAGTTGCGAGAGGAATTGACAACCGCCATTAGGAAAGCGAGGGGTGAGGAATGAGCATTCTCCTCGCCCTTCTTCTCCTCATCGCCAGCCCTGTTTTTGCAAATGAATATGTTGCTACTGGATACGCACCACTAGATCCTAAAGCTGTTAAGGGAATGTGCTATTCTGGGAATCCGCATATTACAGCATCAGGTTTACCTACTACACCAGGACGCACACTTGCAGCACCAAAACATATACCTTTTAAAACGTGGGTACTTATTGAGGGGCTTGGTCTAAGGCGTGTAGAAGATCGTGGGGGACGAATACGCAGACATAGGATCGATATTTGCTTTGGTACGCGGCGTGAAGCACTTGAGTGGGGAAAACGAAAAGTGCGCGTATTCTTTTTGGTTGAGGGAGGGGAACAAGCATGCAGTCATTTCAAGTTATGCGAGATTGGATAACTAAGGCCGGTTTACGTGCTGCTGTGTTGCAATTAAACATGTTTGATGTGTGGAATTGCGGATATGTGGCTGTACCTGAAACACACCCACTACATGGACGAGGGCTTATGGATTTGTCGCCTATAAAGGTAAAAATGCCTGGTTGGTACTTTACAGTAAATCAGCCGCCTAAACTTCGGTGGGGCTATCCAATTCTGGGCAATTACTTTGACGTGCACGGGTTGCTTACATATGCGGATTCGGGAGCGGATGGATATCCGATAGTCAGTAGTGAAGATCTGTGGTGGTTCGGTTTTGATTGCCATCACGTAGATGACACACTGGAAAAATGTACTGTATCATACGTAGTGCATGAGTGTGAACGATTGGCGGCGCAGTTGGCTGTGTTTAGTGAGGCAACAGATGAATGAACTTGTATGGTTAAGTGTTGGCGCTATGGGTGGTATTTTCCTGGTAGGTGTTTGGCATATTACTGCCGTGCAGAACTATCAGAAACAGATCCAGAACATGGAGTATCTTATTCGAAGTCTAAAGCATGAAATTATTGCACGGCCGTACGGCGTAATGCGGCTTTACTATGCAGTACAGGATGATTGTGTTTATTGCGCAAATAAGCCTGTTACTCGTTTAGTTGCACTATTATATGATTTGCGGCAAGGGGGGCATTTGCGGGAAGGATTCGAACACGTGGATGTAAAAGCAATTGTGGAGAAGCTTAAGCGTGGAACGCAGTGGTTTGACACAGAAACTGATATCACGGAACTATTTGAGGGAAAGGAGAATACACATGTCCAATTATGAAACACTTGTACTTGCTATGCTCTCCGCACTTTGTTTATGTGTTGCCTACATTCTCTTATCGTAGTAGATGTGCGGGTGAAGAATGTTGTTGGATTTCTTCACCCGCATTTTATTTTGCATCACTTAGCTAAACCGACCGCAAGTCCGCCCGCTATAAACCCAAGCAATCCGTACGTAGATTTTGCTTTTGCAACATCTCCACGAAGGTCACTTTATACCCTCAAGGCCAACATCATTCAACCTGGGGCATTCTGGGACTGGGTTTATTGTATCTGGTATTTCTGCAGAAGCTCCTCGTACCGTTTCGCGTGATACTCCGGATCATCACTGGGGATGAGCTCCTCTTCTTCCATCACCGGAGGAGGTTCTTCTTTTTTCACCAGTTTTACGGTGACGGCCGGCTCCTCTTTCTTCTTCTTTCCAAGCTTGGTTATCTCCGATCCATCCCATGCTTTTTTCGCAAAAAGCCCCAGGATGATCGTTCCAGCGAGATCCGTGTAATACTCCGGAAGCTCGAGGACCGGCAGTTTCATTCCCAGTCCCATGAGCAGCGGTGCAATTATGTGGTTGAACGCCACCACCGCCGACAGCAGCCACAGAATGCAGGGAATGGCCCCGGCCACAAAGGGACTGTGATTCGAAAGCCAACTCTGCTGCACCTTCAGCCGCTCGATATCCTGCTGGATGTCCAGCCTCTCAAGTTCATACCGCAGCTCCGTCGCCTGGTTCGGATTCTTGATTACCTTGCCGATGATGCTTTCCAGCGCCGGAACGATTTCAAGGAGATTCATTTTTTCACCCCCAAATAATGCAGAATCAGGGTGGTCATGACACCGGTCATGATTATCCACAGCCCATTCCGCAAGGCGCTTCCGAGAAACATCGTCCACCAGTCGTCGGGAGAATGATTCGGCGACTCCATGAGCCGATGGCCGAATTTAACTACTGGCTCACGCTCAAGACACCGCATGTCGATCTTCCGTATGGCCTTCCATGACTCCGAGACGTCTTTTTCAATCTTGACGACCCTGTCTTCCATATTGTCCATTCGTTCGTTTTGGATAGCCTGGTTTTTGGCAATGGTTGTCAGTTCCTTGAGGGACGCCTTGATTTCCTTGATGTCTTCCTTCACTCCTTCAAGCCCGATGATCTGACTATCCATTCTTCCACCCCCGCACGGTGTTTGACTCCGGAATTCTCACGTCCACATGAACGGCTCGTTTTGAATTCTTGATGGCGTATGCATACCCCACATAAATTTCCTCGCTTACCGCCAGCTCCCGCACCAGGGCGAGGAGTGCCGCCTGACTCATGCCCGGGACATAGATATCCGCCGCCCGTCCATAGATGTGCTGGGAATTGCGAACCCCGCCCACCGCCTCATTATGCACGGGGCACCGGTATCCGGAGGTGACCACCACCGGCCCGGCACGGTCTCGTATCCGCTGGAGCGTCGCCACGAGGAGAGGATCAATCTCGACCTCTCCGCAGTGAGGACAGGCAAATTCGGAGCGGCTGAAATTCCGGCTCAGATCTCCCATGCACCCTCACCTCCTCATCATCACGGCAATAAAAATGACCGCCCCCGCGAGCAGGAGCGGCCAGAAATACTGGTACTGAATCGCTACCACATGATCACCTCCAGGCCATCAAGGGTCTCCGCGGCCTCGATTTGCTCAACCAGCCCGGCCTCCTTCGCGTACAACCCCTGTTGCCTCTGCGACAATAGAAGCCGGATGGTCACCAGGTTATTTAGCCCGAGCATCACAAATGTACCCTCTGCCGTTTTCCATTGCACCGTCGAATTCTCCGGCAAATGCCCCAGCGCAATAGCCGTCTGCAGGTCGACGCTCGCCCGGAGCATGTCATTCATGCTCTCTTTGTCCGCGTACCAGATAGCCTCGTAGCCGTCAACTGCCGTCGGCGTGGACATCTCCGCCCACCGCGCCGCCGCAATCTCTTGCCGTTTCCGCACCTTTGCCTCGTCAAGAATCCTGGTGGCGTCGGCCGCAGAATAATCCACCACCGGATAGACGGCTGTGGCTCTTCCATTTTCCACCGTGACCGAAGGCGTCCCGTAATATTGATCCCACGTCTTCTCCGGCTTCACCTCGTCGCAGGGGAATACCCCGAGCTCCACCAGTTGTGCCTCGCTCAACTCATGCAGACTCGTCCTCGTGCGCCCGTCGGGCAAAACAATACGAAAGGGAAGCTCCGTGAAAATGCCACCGTTGATGTAAAACACCCTACCCCCTCCTTAAAAGCAATCTCTTTAGCGCGCTGTCTGCGCTCTTCCTCCCGCTGCAGTGCTGCATATAGCCCAGAAAGGAAGCTACAACGGCGCGGACATCTTCAAAACCTGCGGCTCCAGCGGCATACAGCCTTGATGTGCGCAGAAACCGTCGCTTTGCCGCCTGGACAACCCGCTTGCGCGGAAGCCTGTGCGTCGCCCAAATCCTGTATCCGCAGAAATCCAGCCCATGGAACAGTGGGAAAATGGACGTCTTTGGATTCAAGCGGAGCCTCAAATGGGTATCCAGGAGCCAGGCGACGTCATCCAAAACAGTCTTCAGCGTCTCCTTGCTGCCGTCGAGGAAAACAAAATCGTCGGCGTACCTGATATAAAAGCGGCACCCTGCACAGTCTTTGGCGAAATGATCCAGTTCGTTCATGTACACATTCGCCAGGAGTTGGCTGGTAAGGGCGCCGATCGGCAGCCCCTTCCCCGTGATATTCCCAGGGGCGATTGCCGCCCGCTTGATCAGGTCAATCACAGCGCTTTCGCGAATGGTGCGCTCGAGAATATCCCAGAGAAGGCCGTGGTCAATGGACGGGAAGAATTTGGCGACATCGCACTTCAGCGCATAAGGGCGCTCCCACCTCGCTCCGGCCTGCCGGATAAACTGCTCAAGCCTATCGGCAGCGGCATGGGTGCCCTTCCCCTTCCGGCATGAATAGCTGTCAAAAATGAATTTCCTTTCGAACACAGGTTCCAGCACGCGAACGATGGCGTGATGAACCACCCGGTCCGCAAACACCGGCGCCTCGATCTGCCTCCGCTTCCCTTCCGTAATGCGTTCAAACGAATTGAACGGTTTCGGGTCCCATGTCCCGTCGAGCAGGCTTTCATGGATTCGGCACAGGTTCTCCTCGATATTTCGGTGGAAAACCATGACGTCGCTGCGCAGCTTCTTGCCCTTTCGGGCGTTGGTGTAAGCGGATACGATGTTCTCCCATGATGTGATGCGTTCCCAAAGACCTGTGAAAGAGCGAGGCATAAAAATCCTCCGGAAATATGATGAAGGGGCCGCGTTGGGCGCTTGTGCGCTTACTGGAGGCCCCTAGAAATTCATGTTTTCCCCGGAAGCGGACTGCCGTTGCCGGAGAAGGACGAAAGCCCCGAAGTGGACGGACGGGAAGCCTGGCCGTAACCAGCTCCTCTGCCGTACTCCTTTCGCGAGACGGGAACCGATTGTCGTGTTGGTGTTGGACGACAGGTTGTTGAAGTTCGAGTTGAAAGCTCCGTTGTTCCCGTTGCCGGCGTTGAAGTTCGAGTTGCAGACGCGGCCATTCAGGCTTTCGCCCTGATCTGTTCACGGGCTCTTCTGTTCTGCGGCCCGCGCATCCTTGATCCAGCCTCCGAGCATCATGCCCAGCGATGTCAGGTCTTCGACCCACAGGCCGTACTGGCCCTCACTGATGCATCTCACGTCGAAAGCCGCCCAAATAACGTCACGCAAATTATCGAGAGCGGTGTCGGCTTCGCGGAGCGCAGTCAACTTCCGCTGCACCTTCGCCGCGTAGTTGATTTTCGACCGCAGGGCGGAAAAGGCCTCACGGACATCCGTGCCGATAGTTGGTTTAAAAACCTTCGGGTATTGCACCACCTCCCTCAAAAACTTCGAATACATCTTCTGCAGATGTATCTTGATCGGCAGGTTATGCTGCCGTGCCCTGAACATCCTTTCCCTGGCGATATTCTCCATACCTGCCCCTCACTGCCGTTCGGGGAAACAAACGTCAAAAGCCAAAGGACAAATCACCACTTCGCGAGACGGGAACCGAGTGCCGCGTTGGTGCCGGACGACAGGCGGTAGAAGTACGAGTAGAAAGCGCCGCTGCCCCCGTAGCCGGCGTGGAAGCTCGAGTGGCAGACGCGGCCGGTGTTGTTTGTAGCTGGTTTCCCGCCCGACAAATCCGGGATCATGCAGGTGGAGTTCGGGCCGAGGGCGGCAGCGAGAAACAGCGAATCGAACATCCCGCCGGACAGAAGCGATTGCCCATAGTATGTGGATTCCCCGGAGTAGATCGGCGGAGATACGACCGTGACGTTGTACGTCCCGCCTGCCTCGCCCCAGATCTCATAGTTCCCCGAGTCGTCCGTCCGAACGCCATCCATCCACTCTGTATAAACACCTGTTGTCGGACCATACGCAAAATCATTGACGCCACGATATACGCACAGCGCTGGAGTCACGCGACTAGCCTCCGGGACAAGCTGGAACGTTTTTCGCTCGATGACGCATCTCGCCAAAATTTCGTGCCACTCAAAGAGCGACTGCATGTGATAATCTGCACCGTTGTTACTGCAATAAGTGCGGTAATTGCTAAACGACACGTTCCCCCACGGGGTCTGTCCTGCCTTGCTCCCGACCTTGCTTGAACCGGCGTTGTACCCGCGATATTTGCCG